>Ga0233360_1000058_pt1 | contig 30147 bp, 34 predicted proteins | sample ElkDunMinimDraft_20_FD_180671 | JGI IMG/M metagenome (GOLD analysis project Ga0233360, IMG submission 180671) | Fecal eukaryotic communites from dung pellets of Tule Elk in California, USA - Elk Dung A0 | ecosystem: Host-associated > Mammals > Digestive system > Large intestine > Fecal | place...
GCGCTATCCCTGTGCAGACAATCGGCTCAAAAGTCGTTTTATACCGTCAGTCAGAGGACGAAAAAAAGCGTACAATCGTGATAAAATAATCAGGAGGCATTATGGGTAAAATCGGTCTTTTTGGCGGAACATTTGACCCGCCACACAGAGGACACATCGAACTGGCATCAACAGTATGCCGTCGCTTTGCACTCGATAAAATTATATTTATCCCTGCGGGCAATCCACCTCATAAGCAGGATTTAAAAAAAACCGATAAATCTCACCGCTACCAAATGGTACAGCTTGCAACGAAAGACCACCCGCAGTTTGAGGTTTCGGATTTTGATATTAAAAACGAAAAACCAAATTACTCATACATCACCATTGACCATTTTAAAAAAGAATTCCCAGATGACGAAATTTTCTTTATAATCGGGGCAGATTCTTTGAAAAATTTCCCTTTTTGGGTGAATTATAAAAAGCTTGCCACTATGTGTAAGTATATTGTTGTTCCCCGACCGGGAGTACCTGAATGCGATTATTTTAAAAATTTTTCACCCGATGACCCAAAACCGCAAACTTTATTTTTAGAGGACTTTTCATATGACTTATCCTCTACTGAATTAAGAAAAAAGCTTGCCCAGGGCAAAGCGCAAGACTGCGACCTGCCCGACGGCGTAAAAGATTATATACAGAAGAACAATCTATACCCTAAGGAGTCAGTATGACTAAAGAACAAATGAAAGAAAAGCTTGGCAAATTGCTTACCGACCACCGCTACACCCACTCGTTGGGCGTTGTGGAAACGGCAGTTAAAATGGCAAAGCTTTTCGGAGCAAACACCGAAAAAACTGAAATTGCAGCACTCTTACACGACTGCGCAAAGCAAATTCCTCACAATGAGCAATTGGAGCTTTGCCGAAAGTTCAAAATTCCTTTAGACGAAGTAAAGGAAAAAGAATTAGGACTTTTGCACGCAGAGCTGGGCGCATATTTGGCAGAGCACGAGTTTGGCATTACAGATTCAGAAATCTTAGACGCCATCCGCTATCACACATTAGGTCGCGAGAATATGACGGATATGGAAAAAATCCTATACCTTGCCGATATTATCGAGCCTAACAGAAGGGATTTTGAAGGACTTTCGGATCTCAGAAAGCTGTGCTTTGAAAATTTGGACCGCGCATTGCTTTTCGGCTTTGGCTTAACCATTGCCCACACAAACAGAAACGGACACATTTTGCATAATCAAACGATTGATGCTGAAAAATATATACGAGAAAAACTTCGCAAGGAGGAAAAATTGTTGGATAACGAAAACTCATTTGATAAAGCGGCCTTGGCCGTTAAAGTTTTAGATAAAAAGAAAGCAGTCGAAATAAGTTGCATCAAGGTTTCAGACCTTACAATACTTGCAGATTATTTTGTAATCTGCTCGGCAGGCTCAACCACACTTGTAAAAGCACTTGCTGATTATGTTGAGGACGAATTTGCAAAAGAGGGTATCCACCCCATAGCCAAGGAAGGAAAAGGCGGCAATGAATGGATGCTACTTGACTACGGCGATTTGATTGTTCATATTTTTTACAGAGAAATGCGTGAGTTCTACGGACTTGACAAGCTATGGAATGACGCACAAAATATTGACATAAATTCAATCATAGAAGAATAATGACGGAGGTTTCATCATGGAATACAATTTTAAACAAATCGAAAAAAAATGGCAGGATAGATGGTACGCTGAAAACACTTTTGCGGCAAAAGACGACTTTACATTACCTAAATTTTATGGTCTTGTAGAGTTTCCCTACCCCTCAGCACACGGTCTGCATGTAGGTCACCCCAGAAGCTACACAGCGTTAGACATCATCGCAAGAAAGAAAAGAATGGAAGGCTACAATGTTCTTTACCCCATGGGTTGGGACGCATTTGGTCTGCCCACAGAAAACTTTGCTATAAAGAATAAGATTCATCCCAGAATAGTTACCGCTGACAATATCGCTAACTTCAAGCGTCAGTTACAGAGCATCGGTTTCTCTTTTGACTGGACAAGAGAAGTTTCCACAACAGACGAGCGTTACTACAAGTGGACACAGTGGATTTTCTTACAGCTCTTTAAGAAAGGTCTTGCATATAAGCAGGAAATGCCCATTAACTGGTGCACAAGCTGTAAGGTAGGCTTAGCTAATGAAGAAGTTGTAAACGGCGTTTGCGAGCGTTGCGGAAGCGAAGTTGTGCAGAAAAATAAGAGCCAGTGGATGTTAAAAATCACAGAATACGCAGAGCGTTTAATCTCAGACTTAGACGAGCTTGACTATATCGAAAAAGTTAAAATCCAGCAGAAAAACTGGATTGGTAAATCAGAGGGCGCCGAGGTAGACTTCTGCGTAGCAGGCACAGACTATGTTTTAACAGTTTACACAACCCGTGCCGACACACTCTTTGGTGCAACATATATGGTAGTATCTCCTGAGCACGAATTACTCACAAAGTATGCTGACAAAATTGAAAACATCGACGAAGTTCATGCATATCAGCAAGAGGCTGCCAAAAAATCAGAATTTGAAAGAACAGAGCTTTCAAAGGAAAAGACAGGCGTAAAACTCACAGGTTTATCAGCTATAAACCCTGTAAACGAAAAAGAAATTCCCATATTTATTTCTGACTATGTATTAACCAGCTACGGCACAGGTGCTATTATGGCGGTTCCCGCTCACGACGACCGTGACTGGGAATTTGCAAAGAAATTCAACCTCCCCATCATTGAGGTTGTTGCAGGTGGCGAAAATGTGCAGGAAGCCGCATTTACCGATATTTACTCAGGTAAAATGATTAACTCTGACTTTTTAAACGGCTTAGAAGTTAAAGAAGCTATTACTAAAATGATAGAATTCCTTTCATCAAAGGGCATCGGCAAGAAAAAGACAAACTACAAACTCCGTGACTGGGTATTCTCACGCCAGAGATACTGGGGCGAGCCTATTCCGCTCATTTTCTGTGAAAAGTGCGGTTGGGTTCCTGTTCCAGAGTCGGAGCTTCCTTTGACACTTCCCGAAACAGACAATTTTGAGCCAGGCGAAAACGGTGAGTCACCCTTGGCTAAAATGACAGACTGGGTAGAAACAACCTGCCCCTGCTGCGGTGCTCCCGCTAAGCGTGAAACAGACACAATGCCTCAGTGGGCTGGCTCATCATGGTACTTCTTAAGATACATTGACCCAGAAAACGATTCAGCTTTGGCTGCACAAGAAAAATTAAATTATTGGTTGCCCGTTGACTGGTACAACGGCGGTATGGAGCACACAACACTCCACCTTTTGTATTCAAGATTCTGGCACAAGTTCTTATATGATATTGGCGTAGTTTCACAGCCCGAACCCTACCACAAGCGTACTTCACATGGTATGATTTTAGGTGAAAACGGCGAAAAAATGTCAAAATCACGTGGCAATGTAGTAAACCCCGACGATATGGTGGAAAACTTCGGTGCCGACACATTTAGAACTTATGAAATGTTTATCGGCGCATTCGACCAGGCTACACCTTGGTCTATAAACGGCGTTAAGGGTTGCTACCGCTTTATCGAGCGTGTATGGAATCTTCAGGACATCTTAACAGACGACGAAGGCTACAGCGCAGATTTCGAAAAAGCTATGCACAAAACAATCAAAAAAGTAACAGAAGATTACGATAAAATGAAGTTCAACACAGGTATTGCAGCTTTGATGGCGTTAATCAACGACTTCTATAAAAAAGGCTCAGTAACACGCGGTGAGCTTAAGACATTTATTACACTCTTAAACCCTGCCGCTCCTCACTTAACCGAGGAAATGTGGGAACGCGCAAACTTTGGCGGCTGCTTAAACGAAACAACATGGCCCCAGTATGACGAAGCTAAGTGCGTAGACGACACAGTTGAAATCGTAGCACAGATTAACGGCAAGGTTAAGGACAAAATCGTTATCCCTGCAAACATTTCTAAAGAAGAAATGGAGCGCGTTGCATTAGAAAACGAAAAAATAGTTTCTTTAATCGAGGGCAAACAGGTTCTTAAGGTGATTTGTGTTCCTGGCAAATTGGTTAATATAGTAGTAAAATAACGGAGAAATAAATGGACAAGAAGAATATCAGAAACTTTTCTATAATTGCACATATTGACCACGGCAAGTCCACACTTGCCGACCGCCTTTTGGAAAAAACAGGCACCATGACCGAGCGTGAAATGGAAAGCCAGGTTCTAGACAATATGGACTTAGAGCGCGAGCGCGGCATCACCATAAAGGCGCGTGCCGTAAGACTTTTATACAAGGCTTCTGACGGCGAAGAATATGTGCTCAACTTAATAGACACACCGGGACATGTAGACTTTAACTACGAGGTTTCAAGGTCGCTTGCTGCCTGCGAGGGAGCGATTTTAGTAGTTGATGCTTCCCAAGGTATTGAGGCTCAAACCTTAGCTAACACATACTTAGCACTTGACCACAACCTTGAGATTATGCCCGTTATCAACAAAATCGACCTGCCCGCGGCGCATCCTGAGATGGTAATCGAGGAAATCGAAAATGTAATCGGTATTCCGGCAGAAGACGCACCTCAGATTTCTGCCAAAAACGGTATAAACATTGAGTCGGTTTTGGAGCAAATTGTACAGATTATCCCCGAGCCCAAGGGTGATGAATCAGCACCCTTAAAGGCGCTTATCTTTGACAGCGTATATGACGCTTACAAAGGCGTTATTATATATTTCCGTGTCTTTGACGGTTCGGTGAAAGCAGGAGACAAAATCCACTTAATGGCAACAGGTGCAGAATTCGATGTAGTCGAAGTCGGATATTTAAACCCCTTAGGCTTTTTAAAGAGCAACAAGGTATCTGCGGGCGAAGTTGGATACCTGACTGCCGCTATCAAGAATGTTTCTGACACCCGTGTAGGTGACACAATCACTCTTGCAAACAGAAAGACAAGCGAAGCACTCCCAGGTTATAAGCAAGTAAACCCCATGGTTTACTGCGGTGTGTACCCTGCAGACGGCGCAAAATACGGAGATTTGCGTGACGCTTTAGCTAAGCTTCAGTTAAACGACGCTTCCCTTTCATATGAGCCTGAAACATCAGTTGCTTTGGGCTTTGGTTTTCGTTGCGGATTTTTAGGACTTTTGCATATGGAAATCATTCAAGAGCGTCTTGAGCGCGAATACAATCTTGACTTGGTTACAACTGCCCCCGGCGTTATTTATAAGGTTATGAAAACAAACGGCGAAATGGTAGAAATTTCAAACCCATCAAACCTTCCCGACGGCAGTGAAATTGAATATATGGAAGAACCCGTGGTTAATGCTGACATTATGTGCCCCACAGAATTTATCGGAAATATCATGGAGCTTTGTCAGGATCGCCGCGGTGTTTATAAAAACACAACTTATATTGATTCAACAAGAGCACAGCTCCACTACGAGCTGCCTCTTAACGAAATTATCTATGACTTTTTTGACGCATTAAAGTCAAAGTCAAAGGGCTATGCTTCTTTTGACTACGAGCTTTCAGGTTACAAAAAGTCACAGCTTGTTAAGCTTGACATTTTATTAAACGGCGAAATGGTTGACGCACTTTCATTTATTGTTCACTCAACCAAAGCTTACACAAGAGGCAGAAAAATTGCCGAAAAATTAAAAGAAAGTATCCCGCGACAGCTGTTTGAAATTCCCATTCAGGCGGCAATAGGCACAAAGGTTATCGCCCGCGAAACTGTAAAGGCGATGCGCAAGGACGTACTTGCCAAGTGCTACGGCGGTGACATAACCCGTAAGAAGAAACTTCTTGAAAAACAGAAGGAAGGTAAAAAGAGAATGCGCCAGGTAGGCTCTGTTGAAGTGCCTCAGGAAGCATTTATGTCAGTACTTAAATTAGACGAGTAGGTGAAGTTATGCGTGGTCTGTATATCCACATCCCATTTTGTATAAAAAAATGTGAATATTGCGATTTTATCTCTTATACAGACTGCTATGATAAGGAAAAACTTTACCTTGCAGCTATGGTAGAGGAATTTAAGCAGTACGAGGACAAACAGGTGGATACCGTCTATATAGGCGGTGGCACACCCTCATCTTTGTCAACTGAGGGGCTCATATACCTTATGGATAAGATTTTTGAGTATTTTGATGTGACAGAAGATGCCGAAATCACCATGGAAGTAAATCCCAAAACTGCCGATATGAAAAAGCTCAAGGCAATCCGTAATGCAGGAGTTAACCGCTTGAGCATTGGTGTTCAGTCCTTTTGTGACGATGAGCTTAATCGCATAGGAAGAATACACACAGCCCGCGACGCCCAGAATTGCATATTAGACGCAAAATTTGCAGGCTTTAAGAACATAAGCGTTGACCTTATGTTCGGACTTCCTAAGCAAACTGTGGAATCTTACCGCAACTCTTTAATTGCGGCAGTCGCAGCAGGAGTAAATCACATATCCGCTTACAGTCTTATTTTAGAAGAAGGCACTCCTCTTTATGATAAAGTTCAGAACTGGGAAATGCGTCTGCCAACGGAAGCTGTGGAGGCAGCGATGTATGACACCACTTGTGAGGTTTTGCGCACATCGGGATTTTATCAGTACGAAGTATCCAATTTCTCCAAACCCGGTTATGAATCACGCCACAATCTAAAATATTGGGAATGCGAAGAATACATTGGTTGCGGCGCTGCGGCACATTCATATTTTCGCGGAATGCGTTTTTCAAATCACAAAACCATTGATGAATATATAGCCAACCCAACAGAAAGGTTGGACAAAACCGAGCTTACCCCTAAAGAGCAAATGTCGGAATTTATGTTTTTAGGACTTCGAAAAACTGCAGGAGTTGACCTGCAGGAATTTGAGTGTAGATTTATAAACTCTGCATACGAGGTTTACGGCGAGGCAATAGATAAATACATAAAACTGGGACTTTTGGTTCATGAAAAAGGGTTCTTAAAATTTACAGAAAGAGGCATGCGCCTTTCAAATACCGTTTTGTGCGAGTTTGTGTGAGGTAAATATGTTTTATAAAGTCAGCAATTTAAAAATGCCTATAACTTCGTCTTTGGACGAAGTTTTTTCTGCTTGTGCAAAAAAAGCAGGAATAAAAGAATCTGACATTGTTTCAAAAAAACTGTTGCGAAAATCAATCGACGCCCGCCGCAAGCAGGTAAATTTCATTTACTCTGTCCTGATTGAAACCAACAAAAAAGTTCGTATAGCTGACAATGTAACGCCTGTAGAAATCAAAAAGAGCAAGTCCTTAACCTTTGGCGATACACCCCTTTTACATCCGCCCGTTGTTGTTGGCTTTGGACCCTGCGGAATGTTTTGCGCGCTGACCCTTGCGCGGCAAGGATATAACCCAATCGTTTTAGAGCGGGGTGCAGATGTTGACACAAGAACGGCTAAAATTAGCACCTTTTGGTCAGGCGGCGAACTTGACACAAATACAAATATTCAGTTTGGCGAAGGGGGAGCCGGAACTTTTTCCGACGGAAAGCTCACTTGCCGTACGGGAGATGAGCTGATTGACAGCGTTCTTCTGGATTTTGTGCGACACGGCGCACCAGAAGACATTTTGTACTCGGCACTGCCCCATGTGGGTACAGACATTTTAAAAACTATCGTAAAATCAATAAGAGAAGAAATCATCTCACTTGGCGGCAAAGTAATTTTTAATACCGCCGTAAATGATGTAAATATAAAAAACGGAAAACTCGTTTCCTTGATGTTGTCTGACGGAAGCGAGCTTGCCTGTGATGTGGCTGTTTTTGCAATTGGACACAGCGCACGCGATACTTATAAAATGCTATATGAGCGCGGACTTCGTATGATACCCAAAACTTTTTCCGTTGGTGTGCGCTGCGAGCACCTGCAAAGGGATATTGACAATGCTCTTTATGGTGACTATGCAGGTCACCCCGCTTTGGGCGCTGCCAGCTACAAGCTTTCACACAGAGAGGATAACATCGGCTGCTACAGTTTTTGTATGTGCCCTGGAGGAACAGTTGTCACCGCCTCGTCGGAAAGTGAAATGGTAGTAGTGAACGGCATGAGCAATCGCGCCAGAGATAATGATAATTCAAATAGCGCTATATGTGTCAATGTAGGCGAAAAAGACTTCGGCACACATCCGCTATCAGGCATAGAGTTTCAGCGGAATTTGGAACGCCACGCATTCCGCTTGGGAGGCAACAACTACTCCTCGCCCGTGCAAACCTTAGGCGACTATATTGACTCTCGCAAAAGCACTAAGCTGGGTCGCATAACACCAAGCGTGACTCACGGCTACGAGTTTGCCGATTTAAACCAGCTCTTTACCCCAACATTCAATAACCTGATGAAAAAAAGCTTTTCGGAGTTTGATAAAAAAATCAGCGGATTTGCCGCTTTCGATACTGTCCTTACAGGTGTAGAAACCAGGACATCCGCCCCTGTCAGAATTTTGCGTAACGAAAACTTCGTTAGCGAAACGGTGTCAGGGCTTATGCCTGCAGGTGAAGGCGCAGGTTACGCCGGAGGAATTATGAGTGCGGCAGTGGACGGCATTAAGACCGCCACAAAAATTATGGAAAAGTATAAAATTTAATTTATTTAAAACCGAAGTTTTGGTGTATCCATTTCTTCGGTTTTTTTGCGTAAAATGCCCGTTACTTGACTTTTTTCGTATTTGTGTGTATAATAATTTTAGTTTATTGTGCTTATTTTTAAACGAGGAGGTGATTTTGTGGCAATAAAACTTAAAACAGCCGAAGATAAAGAGCCTGAAATTTATGGCAACGAGAATTTCGGCATCCCCAAAGACTGTACTAAAAAACAGAAATTCAGTAAATTGAAGCTGGTTTTTTACCTTATTACAGTTGTGGCTATCTGCATTACCGGATACAAATATTACACAGGTACTGTAGACGAACTTTTGCCAGAAATCACCTATGACAAAACCCGTCAACCTCTTATATATCACACCTCCTCCGGCATCACCCTAAAAACCAAGGGCGGTACAAGCTACGATATAGGCGATTGCGTCACATCTGACGGCGGAGATGTAACAACCTATGTAAAACCAACATCAGAGGGTAAAACAGTATTCTTTTTATCAAAAAACTCTAACTACACTGAGGGCTTTGACCTTTATATGTACAGCGTTAACAACGACAACGCAACGGTTATTGATAAAAATGTTACAGATTTTAAAGCAAGCGCAAACGGAAAGCTTGTGGTTTATAAAAAGGGTAACAAACTCTATGTTTCTACCCTGCACTCCAAGCGTTTAATCGCAAACAATGTGGGGGATTATTACACAGGTTCAAACAATCAAGTAATAACATACTTTTTGACCGACGGAACAACAATGTATACTTGTGGCACATCCCAAAACGATTCTCCTGTATTGGTAGACACCCACATCACTAAGGTAATCTCTCCCAAGAGCGACTACACTGATATATATTATATAAAGGATTCTGACCTTTATTTAAAAAAATACGGTTCTGAAAAAACCTTGCTCTATAGTAATGTAACAGATGCCATAATAGTTGATGACTCTGTTTACTTCACCACGGAAGAAACCTACGAAAGACCCCTTGACGATTTCTTCACGGACGATGTATACGAAACAGATGAAGAACTCACATATCCTGACGGTGCGGATTTTATTACAGAGACTAACGGATTGAGCTTTTTTGATGAGGAGGGTTTTGCCGAAGCAATCGCCCTTTATGAAGCTAAGCTTGTCCGTGACAACATAAGAGAGTATTTTAAAGAATATCCGCCTCAATCTTCGGGATATTCACTATACAGCTACAAACAGGGTGAGGCAGAGCGTGTGGACACAAATCTTGCTACCCCTTATCTTTCTTATAACAGCAATAAAAATATTTTAGCCTATAAAAGGTACGACTCAAAGCTATCTGAAATTTTCCTGAGCGAGCTAACAAGCGTTGAAGAGGCAGCAGAACTTGCCCGACAGCTTTTGGGTGACACCCCCGATACGGATGTGTACCTTGTTAAAGAAGGCAAAAAACCCTTCTTTGCACTTGAGGAATCTTTTATACTCCAGTTGGAAATTTCTCTTGATTCAAAATATCTTTATTGTATCGAAAGTACCCACGGAAAATCCACAGGACAGCTGATAAGATACGAAATAGGCTCCACATCACTTAAAAACAGAAAAGTAATTGCAGATACGGCAACTGATTTCGCTTTGGACGGCAGTGATTCCGACGCAGTAATGGTGTTTTGCAACAATTCATTAAGCCTTTATTACGATGGCAAGCTAAAACACCTCTCAAACAGCTCGTGTCATGACTTTTTCTATGTTGATGACACTCTCTACTTTTTTGATGAGTATGACCAAAACACAAAATCAGGAACTCTAAAGAGCATACGAAAAGGCAATGTAACAGTTGTGGATACAAATGTATTTTCTTTTAAGGTAAGAAAATACAACAGTGTTTCATATATTAAAAACTACAACCCCGATTTGGGAACAGGTACTTTATATATTAAAAACGGAAATTCTGTAAAACAGCAGGATACCCATGTAGGGGCAATTATTAATTGATTGTTACGGCCGTAAGTTTTACTTTACTTTAACCAAAATCTGTGTTACAATCATAAGTAGGAATAAACTGACTTTTTTATAAATCAAGGACAGGAGGATATCCATATGAGAAGAACAGGCAGAAGACACAGCAGTGATTATCTGGAAGAAAACAAAGAATTATACGAAGATTTTAACAACGAAGAAACAGCCGAAGAATACTCTGAGTATATAGAGTTTGATCCCGATGAATTTCCGGATGACGCTGAAGAGGAAAACTCCCCCTCTAAAGCAATAGTTATATGGAAGGCAATCGGCAAAGTAGCAATTGTCATTCTTGCTCTTATTGCGCTTTTCTTTATATCTATGGAGGTTACTAAGATATGGCTGGACAGAAACCAGGAACCCAGTTCATATGGTAACGATGCTCCCATATATGACGATTCTGACTTTGAAGAACCTGATGCTACAATAGATGACACGGACGACACAGAGGACGAAAAGCCGGTAGAAGATGAGGACGAGGACGACGAGGATGCTCCTTCAAGCAAACCCTCAACAGATAAACCCTCTACCAATAAGCCGTCGACAGATAAACCTTCGACTGACAAGCCCTCAACAGATAAACCCTCTACGGATAAGCCTTCTACTGACAAACCGTCAACAGACAAACCTTCAACGGATACGCCGTCGACTGACAAACCCTCAACAGACAAACCCTCTACGGATAAACCTTCAACGGATACTCCGTCAACAGATAAACCTTCGACACCTGAAACTCCGTCAACACCGTCGAAGCCTATCATCGTTCCGGGTAACCCCGCAGCTTAATGACGGAATACAAATCTAATTCGGCCCAAGATACTTCACGTATTGCGGCTGAATTTGCAAAAACGCTTTCTCCAGGCGCAGTTGTGTGCCTCTATGGAGAGATGGGCGTGGGAAAAACTGTATTTACGAATGGTCTATGTCGGGCTCTTGGTGCGTGCGAATACGCCACAAGCCCGACATTTACTGTAGTAAATGAATACGACGGAGCAGATTTTCCTGTGTATCATTTTGATATGTACCGCATTGAGGAAGAAGACGAGCTATTAGAGCTTGGCTTTGATGAATACTTAAATGCAGGCGGTATTTGCATTATCGAATGGCCCGAAAACATCCCCAATTCGCTTCCTAAAAAGCGTATAAATGTAAAAATTTTGCGAAAGTCTTTCGACGAACGCACAATACTCATAGAAAATTAAGGTGGAATTATGTTAGTTCTGGGAATCGACTCAACATCTGACGCCGCAACTGCTGCCATTGTGCGCGACGGTGTCCTTTTGTGTGAATACACCCAAAATCAAAAGAAAACTCATTCTGTTAAAATGCTTCCAATGGTGGAGGGTATGCTCCGAGATTTGGAGATTTGCCTTTCAGATATTGATGTGTTTGCCTGCGGCATAGGTCCGGGGTCATTTACAGGAGTCCGAATAGGCGCGGCAACAGTACGCAGTTTTTGTGATACTTTGAACAAAAACGCTGCCGCAGTTACCAGTCTTGAAGCGCTTTACAATAATGTTAACAGTTTCTGCGGCACTGTTATTTCTTTGGTTTTTGCCAGAGAAAACGAGTGCTACACTGCAGCGTACGAAAACAATACCGAAATACTTGCTCCCTGCGTTATGACTGTGGATGAAATTGTTTCTTTTGCAAAGGGTAAAAAATGTATGTTTGTAGGCGACGGCGCAATAGCTAATCAAGACGCTCTGACAAAATGCGAGGGCGCACTCATCGCTCAGGGCAGACACAACATAATAAGCGCCGGAGCAATAGCAGAAATCGGCTACCAAAAAGCCGAATCAGGCAATATTGGAAATTCAAATATCATCTCGCCTTTGTACTTACGAAAGTCACAGGCAGAGCGTGAATATGATGAAAAACATAAAACGGAGGAAAGCAAATGAAAGTTGTAATAGGTTCAGATCACGGCGGCTTTGAGTTAAAGCAAACACTTGCCGCACATTTAAAAGAAAAAGGTTTTGATGTGACAGATGTGGGCTGTTACGACACTAATTCAGTTGACTACCCCGACATTGCAGAAAAAGCCTGCAAGCTTGTAACCTCAGGGGAAGCTTGTTGGGGCGTGCTTGTTTGCGGAACGGGCATCGGCATTTCAATTGCTGCCAACAAAATTTCAGGCATACGCTGTGCATTAGTTTCTAACGAGTATTGTGCAGAAATGACAAAGCGCCACAACAACACAAATATGTTGGCATTTGGTGGCAGAGTTACAGGTCCTGACTTGGCAAAAAATATTTTAAATGCTTTTATCAATGCAGAATTTGAAGGCGGCAGACACCAGAACCGCATTGATAAAATCACAGCTTTAGAGGGTTAAATTATGATAGACAGACGCGATAAAATAAACTACTATTTAGACATTGCCGAAACAGTTGCCGAGCGTAGCACCTGCCTGCGTCGCTGCTACGGAGCGATTATTGTAAACAATGACGAAATTATCTCCACAGGCTACAACGGCGCACCCAGAGGACGAAAAAACTGCATCGATCTGGGACGTTGCATACGAGAAGAATTAAACATTCCCTCAGGCGAGCGTTATGAGCTTTGCCGTTCTGTTCACGCTGAACAGAACTGTATAATATCAGCGTCCCGTCGTGATATGATGGGCGCAACCCTGTACCTTGCTTGCAGGAACGGCACTACAAACGAGCTGATGAGCGGCACAAACAGTTGTGCCATGTGCAAGCGCGCTATCATAAATGCAGGCATCAAAGAAGTTATCATTCGTGACACTAAAGAAGAATACCGCATAATCGATGTTAACGAATGGATTGAAAACGACGATTCATTGTTTGAATAGTGAAAAAAATTCAGGCAAAAATAAAATAAGCAAACTTTCGCGATTGCATTTTTTTGCAATCGCGCTTTTGTACTATGGAGGTGATTGTTAATGGACGAATCCAAGCTTATAAAAAGAATAAAGACAGGCGATATGGACGCTTTTTCCCAGCTTGTCAGTGCCTATGAAAAGAAAGCCATTAACTACGCCTACCGTATGTTAAACGATGCGAGTGATGCCGAGGATGCAGCACAAGAAGCATTTTTAAAAGTTTTTGATAAAATCGACACTTTCCGTGAAAAATCCACATTCTCTACATGGTTTTACACAGTTTTAAACAATGTATGCCTTGATATTCTCAGAAAGCGCTCGCGAACTGCCGACACCGTAAGCATAAACCAAACCTCAAGTGATGATGACGAGTATGAGCTTCAGCTGGAGGACAATTCACCAGGACCCTATGAGCAATTACAAAAAAACGAAGCCCAAAGACTCCTGCAAGAAGCAATCGCCCAGTTGTCCGACGAACACCGCACAATAATTATTATGCGCGATATAAACGGATTTGAATACGAAGAAATAGCAAAAATAACAGGGGTGTCGCTGGGAACAGTAAAATCCAGACTCTCCCGTGCAAGGCTTGCGCTTCGCAGTATTTTAAAAGAAAATCGGGAACTTTTTACTTGATATTTCGTCTTAATTAACGAAAGGAGGCAAACCATGGCAAAATCGGATTGCAAAAACATAATTAATTTAATACCGCTATACATCGACAACATGCTGTCCGAAGAAGAAACTGACATCGTTGGCCAACACTTAGAAACTTGCGAACATTGCAAGAATGAATATAAATTTATGGCATCTCTCACCAAGGAAACCAAAAAGCTTGATGAAATTGAGGTTTCTTCAGATTTTCATAAAAATCTTATGGCAAAGGCTGAACAAAAGTCACGCACGAAGAAAGCGCGCAAGTTTATTCTGTTGCGCCGTGCAGGTGCAGGCGTTTGCGCTGCGGCAGTTATTGCGTTGTGTGTAGTAACCTACAACGGCTTGAACAATCAGCAGGAAAGCACAAACCCCGACGAATATATATCTCCAACCTCCGGAGTTTCGCAAAACCCTGTTAAGCTGACAAATGAAGCACCAAGCACCCAGAGTGATGTTTCTGCTCCAAAAGCGCAACCAAAGCCGATTGAAACTCCTCAAGAAGCACCCCAAACCCCGACGGAAACGCCCGAAGCGCCAAGCGGTGGCGGAAGCTCTGCAGTTTGCGTGGAGGAGGCCTGCCCCTCGGCAATTTCTCTTGACGATACTGTTTCAACCTACACAGTAGCGACAGTAACCGCAAACGATGACAACCGTGAAGTGATAGAGCAGACTCTTTCCAAATATGAAAAGGACGAAACAGGCTACAAAGTAGATGACATAAACGCTCTGCTGCGTCAATTAGCAGAAATGGGCGCAACAGTAGAAACTCGCACAGACAGTACAGTAACACAAAACTATATTATATTAGAATAAAAAAGAAGCCGTGACATAAGTCACGGCTATTTTCATTATTCTATTGAATATAAATCCTGTTCAGACGCTCCCAGCATTTCAATTCCCGACATAATGTTTCCGTACTGTAGTTCGTCTATTTTTCCGTTTGAGTACATTTCTAGTGTTACAGCTTCTAATATGTTTGAAAACTCTTCAAAGTTTGTGTATCTTGTCATCATACACATTGCTTTAAACCAGAATTCTTCCTGAACAGAAATATCGCTTACATATCCGCTCATAAATGCCGCCATGTGAGAAACGATTGTGCTGTATTCATAACAGTTTTGCATATTGTTAATCGTTGCCGCAGTAGAAGTGGATATGTGGTATCCTTCACCGGGTATAGCTAAATTTCTTTCGCCGTGTATCCAGTCGGGTGCAGTACCTGTCAGTCTTGCCTCTGCCAGTTCTGCAAATGTATCAGCAAGTCCCTCGGCAATTGCAGCATTTTCATCACAAGCCATTGTGCCGCTAAAGCCAACTATATTTGCCATTACGCCATGGGCATATTCGTGAACAACTGTGTTGTAATCCACTTCACCCAGTGTCATATCCTCACGGAAGAACATAAGCTTTCCGTTTGTGTGCATTGCTTTTTCTGTGGGGAGTGTTTTTTCCACATATTCATTGGGGTTTATATAAACCTTAAAGCTTGCACCATCACCCTCAAGACCCTTCCATCCAAAGGATGAATCAAAGAAGTTGTAGGCATTGTCTACGGCTGTTTTAACGCCGGATACATAGGCCGAGGCATTACCTGCTTCCACCTCCACAATGCTGATAGGTTCTTCGGCATTGGGGATTGTTTCGTCATTCCAGTTGAATTTATCGTTTGCGGTTACCATTTCGTAGATGTAACTTTCTTCTATCTGGTCCTGTGTAATATCTGCTCCGTTTTCAAAGCTCGATGTAACTACCGCACCAATTCCCTTTCCGCTTATTCCGTCAACAAATACATTGTATGAAATATATACTCCATTTGTATTATAACCGGACACATTTGCCATATATGCCAAATAGGTCTTGTCCTGCGCATTGCAAACAACCTTTTTGGTTTCTGTAATGCTTACGCCGTTTGTTACGGCATAATCATCACCCATTGAGTTAACGCTTTCTGTTATGGCAGCTGAAGCACTTCCCTTATCTAATTTGTAAGTTGTGGCAAGGCCGTCCGTTGTCACATAAGCACCGTTAAGAGCGTATGCTGTCCCCTGTTCGTCCGCCATTATTACCATTTCACCGCCATATACGGGAATTCCTTTGTACATCTGACCAAAGCGGTATATAGTAGTATTACCTACTTTGATTTCATTTTTTAGTTCAAATTCGCTGTCAACATCTTTAATGTTAAAGGTTGATTTTGCAGAATTGATTGCTTCTTTTGCAGATTCTGCGTCTACAACCTTTACATCTGTAAATCCTACCCCTGCAAAGCTCTTGTAAAGGGGCGCTTCAATTGCCGATGTGGTGGGCGCCTCTTCTTGGGGTTGCTTGGTTTTGTTCATATTTTTAAATACAAGCATACCCACAGCAACACACGCCAAAATCAAAACAACTAAAGAAATAGCTATTACTATGCGTCTTGTTTTATGTTTTGCGCGCTTTTCTTTCTTTTCTTTTTTCTTTTTGTCTTTCGCCTGCATTTTTGAAATTATATCAAAATCATCACGAAGCTCAGGCATTGCATCAATTAAATCATCTGTACCCAGTTCTTCATTTATATTTCTGCCGCAACAGGTACATATTTCGCTGTTTTTCTTTATGTTTTTACCGCAAAATTTACACTTCATATATAAACATCTCCTTTGTGGTCAAAATTCGACTTATATATTGTATCAAAAATATTGCGGTATGTCAAATAACGGTGCAATTTGTTCAAAATTTGTTATAATTTTCAAAAAAAGCGAGGAGTAAATTACTCCTCGCTCTTTTTGATTTTAAAGATACTGCGCAAGATGCCTGATATTACCTTTGGGAATTTTAAAACAACGATTTTCATAAGATACAACCTCCCGAATATGTATTACGAGCATAAAATGCAGAAAGCTATGAAAATGAGCAAAGCACCCTGCATTACCACCAACCAGATTGGCGGCAACAACAATCCCGCGAATAGTCCCAGGGAAAAAACACCGGCAATAATTGCCATAAGTCTGCAAGTCAGATGCATTTTGCTCACCTCATAATCTTTCTATACTTCATTATATGTGAGTGAGAAAAAAGTGTTATTAAAATTTAATTCATACACGCCAGACGGCAAACCGCAACGGTCATATCATCGGTAGGGGTGTTATTAGACAACTCAAGAGCTCTTTTTAATATGCTGTCCGAAAGCTCCTGTGCCGTGCCGTCAAAGTTCGTACATAAGGAAAGAATTTCGTCCTTGTCCGAAAGCTCCAGCGCATCTGTTACGCCGTCCGTTGCCATTATTACAAAATCACCTGCACACAATTCCTTTGTATACAAATCAGGTTCTATGGCGCGCACCATTCCTGCCGGTAATGATGAAGCCTGCACTGTTTCAAAGCCGTCACGCAGTCTTAAATATGAATTCGCCGAGCCGGTTTTTATAAATTCTGTTTCCCCTGTGTGCAGATTAACTATGCACAAATCTATGGTGGAGAATGTATCTTTGTCGGCATTTGCCATTAATATATCGTTTATAAGCCTTACGCAGGTTTCCTTGTCAAATCCCGCCGAGAGCAATTTCTTAGAAAGCTCTACGGTAATATTACTTTGGAAACTTGCCATATCTCCGCTGCCCATTCCGTCGCATACTGCAATGGCAATTTTTCCCGCATCAACAGGAAAAACAGCAAAACTATCACCACTGCCTGCAGAACCTGCCTTAGTTGTGGCCGATGTGGCAACATCAGCCGAAAGTTTGGTTTTTTGGTGGAAGGTTACGCTGCACATTGCCCTGTTGCAATCGGTGGGCACTTTAACCATAGGCACCTCTAAAACATCACAAATAATCTCCGGAATAATAGTATCGCACTCGGATTTACTGTCGCAGCTCAGCTTTTCGATGGTTACTGTGTAGCCGTCGCGGTAATGTACGCTAATTTTTTCAGCAGATATTCCCCGCTTTGAAAGCTCAGCGGCTATTTTTCGTTCAGCCTCGGGAATAAAGTCGATTTCTTTTGCAATGGATGCGTGAGCATTTTTTAAAACCATTGAAATATTTTTAAATTGCTCCGCCACCAGTCTTTTGCTTTCCTGAACTTTTCCCGACCACATTTTTGTTACCTTAAATGCCTCGTAGTTTTTGTTTAACTCGCACAGAAACGCATCGCTTCTAATGCACATATCCAGAAATTCTTTGGGGGTTTCTTTTTTTGAAATAGTGTTTTTTGATTCCATAACCGAGTACATACGCTGGGTGCAGGATAAAGTTTTTGACTTGTCCTTTTGCCAGCAAAAGCGGTAGAGGGAACAGTTTTTACATACAGCCTCTGCAGTGGCATCAAATACAGCATCCGATGAGTCGTACTTTGTATCGTGAAAAGATTCTATAACTTCGTGAAAAATTGTTCCCACCGAATCAATAGAATCTATTGTCTTTAAAACGGCAGAGGAAACTGCCTCTTTTACCCTTTGGGTGTAGAGTGCTTCTTTTCGGGGCTTGTTGGCGGCTGCCGCCATTATTGTGAGCGCTCTGTCGGGTACAAAAAACAATATGAGGCAGGCAGCAGCCACATAGGACACCGTCAGAATTCCGTTTGCTTCGGGGCATAAAAGCAAAGTTGTTATTAGAGAGGAGAATGTAAATGCCCCGGAAACAGCAAGTCTTCCATAGCGTCCAAAAAGCCCTGATAAAAGCGAAGAAATAGTATAAATACAAACAATTTGCGCCGGAAACGCCGTATTAAAACCTAAAGCTATACCAAACACCGCACCGGCAGGAGTACACATCCCAAAGCCGTATGTAAGGCTTAAAAACAGTATAAAAAATACAGAAACCACATGAGCTATTGGCCAGAAGTTCTGGGTAAAGCTCAGACTTAAAACCACGGTGCTCAAAAGCAAAGTAATGCATATTACATCAATCGGGTCGGCTGTGTGTTTATATGTATAAGCTCGCAATGCGTTAACTGCCTTATCAAAAACAAAAAACGCAACAAACGAAACAGCGCACTCAAACAAAAGCAGTAATGTATCAAAAACAAAGAAGCCTTCCAATAGCACATAAACAACGCCGTTTAAGAAAACAGCTAACGCAGTAACCGCCGCTGCAAGACGCCTTTTGTGCACCAATTCCTTGGCAAAAATCAGTTGAATACTCATTGTGATAAGCAAGCTGCCGATATACTTAAAGTAGAATAACGGCATACCGCTTGAAAATATACCCAACACAGCAAAAAGCACATAAGACGGTCTTTTTCCTCTGAAGAAAAGCACACTGTAAAGAGTTACGCCAAAAGGAGAAATCATATAATCCATAAAGCAAATTCGCGAAATAAGGAATAGTATAATATTTTCTGTAAGCTCACGACTGCTTAGCTTAGTAAATAAATCCTTAAGGCTTATTTGCCTTACATTTGCCTCCGGTTTTAAATTTTCTAATTCATGTTTCATCATTTGTACCCTCCAAATTTAATTTATTTCCATTATATACCAATTTTATTAAGAAAAATGTAAATATTTGGAAATGACTAACATAAAATTTTCGACAAAAAAAGAGTTTTAGACACTAAAACTCCTTGCTTTTCACATATATTTTGTTGTAAAATGCAAAATCGCAAAAAAACGGCTGTTTTTTTGCGATTATTTGCAGGTATATTTTAATGTTCGCACCAATTCTTTAGCAGTTGGCGCGATAAGCTCTATTGGATTTTCTCTCTCGTAGATTGTCCCCAGATAGTGGGAGTCGGAATCCGTTATAATATTATACGCCTCTATGTGGGGAAATCTCTCTATTGCCTCCTCCACAGAAATGTTAGAAGAAATTTCCACAGTGGTAAAACCTAAATCGTCAGGCACAAAGCCCAGATTTGATATTATACTGTACGAGTCACGGTCTATATGCGCCGGAATTATTACGGCAGGAAGGGTATCGATTTTTTTCTTAACATCGTAAATTGACACACCGCAGGCGCTGACCAAAAGGTTTTCCTCGTATCCTACCAGCTCGTCGTTTTCGTTAAGGTACTGCTGCTCCCCAAAAATATCAGGACGGTTTTTTACTGTTGGCTTGTAGGGGGTGAGCCACAAGTCAAATTCACGTGCTGCCTCCAAAGTTTCAAAAAGGCACACAAAGTGTACCTCCTCTGAGGTTTCAAGCTCCATACCAGGCACAACACACAAAGGTAAATGCCTTGCGGCTGCTATGGTTGCCTCCACATTTCCTATGGAATTGTGGTCGCAAACGGCAATAATATCAAGACCGCAAAGTGATGCCATATTAACTATATTATTTGGCGTCATGTCTGCATCGGCACAGGGCGAGAGGGCGGTATGAATATGTAAATCACAAAAATATTTCATATTAAATCCCTCCCTTTTTATATTTATGGGCAACGCTTATGCGTTGCCCATAACATTAAAGTAATTTACTGATTTCTTTTGCCAGTGAATATGCAGACTTTTCTGTTTTTAAAATATTCACATCCTGTTCCTTAGCCTTTAACACGGTGTTCACATCGGGTTCCATCCCCTCTACTACCACTACACAAGCTATACCTGCCAAAACCGATACCGCTGTTATATTAATATTTGTCTGCACAGTCAGCCACACGGCACCCTCCGGTGCGTTTGACATAACCACCGACAGCATATCCCCTATATAGCAGTCACTAACCTGCACATCTGATGCCTGATGTACATATTCCAATCCCAATTTTTCTTTTAACTCGCTTACCAACATACACTTCACCTACTTTGACATAAGGATGCTTATTTTTTCCTTTAATTTATGTATACAATCAATTTCTTCCGCCATACCTCGCACAATATCCTCCGCAAAGCACTTGCAGGTGGGAGAACCGCATGAGCCACAGTCGGTATGGGGGAGAGTTTCGTAAATCTTATTTATTTGTTCAAGCTTTTTAAGTGCCGCTTTAAAGTCACTGTCTAAATTATGGACATCACGGGATACCACCTTACGGCTCCAATCAAGCTCTGCCTCGTCAACATTCACAGGATTAACGGGCATATCCTTAAGTTTTTCTTTTTGTGCTTTTCCCAACTCCACAATACGCATTTTTGCAATGTATCCGTTTTCTGTTGTCAGTGCACCGCTCACACATCCGCCCTCACAGGAAAGAGCTTCAATAAAGTCCACATCCAATGCTTCATTATCTTCAATCTGCTCAAAAAGCGAAATGATGTTTTCCACTCCGTCCACACAAATGCAACGACCAATGTTGCCCAAAGCCTTGGTTTCGCCACCGCTTCGTGCCCAGTTTACACCTTCCAAAGAAGCCTCCGACAAAGGTCTTAACTCCTTCAGCTTTTTCATTGCTGAGGCTAGTGGCATATATATTGACTTTATAGACAACACACCACTTACAGGAGATACATTCATACCAATAGGGTTAGGAATGGTTGTTGCCTTTGCCGCGCAGGGCGAAATGAAAAACACTCCTATTTCCTCCGGCGAAAATCCGGTACGCGCTACCGCATCCCTACGGGCAGCAATTGCTGCCGCCTCAAACGGTGCGATAATGGGTAGGATATTCTCCACCAAACTTGGAAAGCGCACGCATATAAGTCGCACCACCGCAGGGCAGGCTGAATTTATAACAGGCTTTTTGAGCTTGCCACAGACAAGCAATTTCTTTGTATATTCTGTAACAGCTTCCGTGGCTTTAGCAGTTTCATACACATGGTCAAAACCAATTGCCAAAAGCCCGTTAAGCACATAATCTATATCTTTTAAATTCTGAAATTGCCCGTAGAGTGCCGGTGCCGGCAGGGCAATATTGTATTTGTAGTTTTTTAACTTATCCAGAGAATCCGTAACTGCCTTTTTTGCGTGATATGGGCACACTTTTATACACTCTCCGCAATCCACACAAAGCTCTCTGATAATTCTTGCCTTGCCGTCGTGAATGCGGATAGCTTCTGTTGGGCAACGCTTCAGGCATGTGGTACAGCCTTTGCATTTATCTTTATCCAATGTAACCGAGTGATGTAGGTTATCTAAAAACCCGCTCATAAAAACACCTCGATTCAACAAAAATTCACGCCAAATTTATTATAATTTCTACTGTTGTGCCTTTTCCTTCCTGGGAATTTATTGTGAGTTTGTCAGAATATTTTGCCATATTAGGTAGCCCCATACCTGCCCCAAAGCCCAATTCGCGAGCTTCGTTTGTAGCAGTGGAAAAACCCTCCTGCATAGCCCGCTCAATATCTTTGATGCCGGGGCCGTTGTCGGTAAAGGTTATGGTTATGCTCTCCTCTGTAATGGATATATCACAGGCGCCTCCCTTACCGTGGATAATTGTGTTTATTTCGCCTTCATACATACAAATTGCAGACTTTCTAATAATTTCATTTGAAAGTCCCAGTTGTTTGAGAACTTTTTTAAAATTACTGGAGGCAAGCCCAGCAACACCAAAATCAGTTCCGTCAATATCAAAATGCAGTTTGTGAGCCATGGAGCAACCTCCTCTATTCGCCGTTTCCTGCAAGCCCTGCCGAGAACAGCAGACCGCTTGATGTGTATAGAGAATTTTCTGTACACATAACTATCATATTAAGTGAAGATGCAAGGTTTACCATTTCTTCTGTAGGTCTTTTTCCGCGCACGAATATTATTACCTTAATATCTAGCATTTCCGCGGTGCGTACCACCTGAGGATTAACAAGACCCGTAAGCAAAACAGACTGGTCCTTAACAAAGGCCAGCACATCACTCATAAGGTCACAGCCAAAAGCGGAATTTACATCCACATCCTGCCAGGAAGTTTGTGTTAAAACCTCTGCATCCAAAAGATTCTGCACTTTACTCAACTTCATAAAAATCTACCCCTTTATGTAGTTTTAGCTGTTATTTTATTGTGTTGTTTTCCAACATGTCGTAGGTTTTGTCGTAAATGTAATCGATAAAATCTTCACCGAATTTTTTCTCAAGGGCACGAAAGGCTTTTGATATATCCGGCGAACGGTGAGTAAGATTGTGGCAATCCGAACCAAAGGCATATATAAGTCCTTCTGCTGCCAGCTCGCGTATGATACGTCTGCCTGAAAATGACAAGAACGAAGAAGCGTTAACCTGAAATTTAACGCCAAAAGAAACGAGGGCGTCCAGCTTGCGGATATCCTTGGGACTGCGCAAGTAGCGCTCAATGTGGGCCATCACAGGAACGACCTCGTGTTTTGAAATAATATTATAAATTTCGTGATTATACCAACTGTTCCATGGAGTGTAAGGCAACTCCAAAAGCAAGAGCTCTGTTCCCTCAATGCACAATGACCGAACATTTTCCCTCTCAGAAAGGGCGCCGTCTAAAAGCACCTCTGCGCCAAGCATAAGTTCAGGGTAAACTGCGCAAGACGTCTTAAGCTCTTTGGTTAAAAGGTTGAACTTTTTCTTTCTTGCCTGCAAAAACTGCTCGAAATCTGCCCCGGAATTCACATGCGGCGTAAGAATAACTGTCTCTGCGCCATTATCATAGGCAACCCCAAGCATAGCTGCAGCCATACCTACATCCTTTGCGCCGTCATCGATTTCAGGAATGATATGAGTATGGAAGTCAATGTACATAGAATGCGCCTCCTACCTATCTGTAATAATAGTAGCCGGAATATGTTCTGTAATTGTCCGTTTTCTTTCCTTGTGCGTTTATGGTTATAAAACCTAAGATTTTTGCCTTGGCAAATTCCAAAGCTGATATAGCTCTTTTTACCTCGCTTGTTATTGATATGCCACAACGGCAAGTAAATACCACATTCTTGATAGCTGCAACAACAGACAAAACATCTGCTACAGCATTTACAGGAGGTGTGTCAAATATAATATAGTCGTAATGCTCCTTGAGCTGTTCAACTAAAGCTGAGAATTTTTTAGAAGACAAAAGCTCCGCAGGGTTAGGCGGTATATTGCCCGCTGTAATATAATCGAAGTTAAATTCGTCCATTCTTCTTATTATAGATTCTACAGAAGAAAATCCACCAAGGTGATTAGCCAATCCCTCATGATTTTTAACACCAAGATAGCTGTGCATACGGGGTTTTCTTAAGTCTGCATCTATTAAAAGCACCTTTGCTTCTGTCTGAGCTAAAGTTGCCGCCAGATTTATACTGGTTGTGGTTTTACCTTCTGCTGAGAATGCTGATGTTATTAAAAGCGCCTTACCTTTTTCTTCGTCTTCAGACAAAGTGTACATAAGATTTATACGGGCAGCCTTTAACGCTTCTGACAGGGAAACGTCAGGATTTTTTGTAATAAGGTCGGCATCTGAAATCTGGTGAAGATGATGCTTAGAATTCTTTTTAAAAAAGGGAAACTGCATTGGTATAAACTCCTTAAATCTCAAAATTTATTCTGAATATACAATTCCAATAATATTGTACCATAATGTAATGCTTTTTTCAATATATTATACAAAAAGTTTTGCTATATTGTTTTTAAAAAAACTCTTGACAAAATATATACTTTGAGATATAATAAACTTGAAAATGATAACTATTATCATTTAGGAATGTTTAACAGGAGGTGTCTTATGAACTTTTCACGACAGCGAGAGTGCATTTTAGATTATTTAAAAAACACAACGGCGCACCCCACTGCCGAAGAAATCTATCAGGATTTGAAGTCGGAGCTTCCCAACTTAAGCCTTGCCACTGTTTATAGAAACTGCAACAAGTTAGCGGAAGTCGGTGTAATCAACAGGCTTGACGCAGGAGGCAAAACGCATTTTGATGCGGATGTTTCCGACCACCAGCACTTTGTGTGCAACCTGTGCGGCAAAGTATATGATATGTTCTTTTCATTACCAGAAGATGTTATAGACACTAATACCCCTAAAGGTTTTAAACACGAAAATCACAGGCTCTACTTTTTTGGAGTTTGTAAGAATTGTAAGTAATTTTAAAAAATATAATATAATAAAAAATTGGAGGAATTTAATTATGAAAAAATTTGTATGTCCCGTTTGCGGTTATGTTCACGAAGGTGCAGAGCCCCCTGCTGCTTGCCCTTTATGTAAAGTTCCTGGTGAAAAATTTACAGAAATGAAAGAAGGCGCAGCATTAGCTGCTGAACACGAATACGGCGTTTACGCTAAAACTGTTAAGAACAATCCTGACATCTCAGATGAGGATAAAAAATATATCTTTGACCAGTTAATGGCAAACTTCAACGGCGAATGTGCCGAAGTTGGTATGTACCTCTGCATGGCTCGTATCGCTCATCGCGAAGGCTATCCTGAAGTAGGCCTTTACTGGGAGAAGGCAGCTTATGAAGAAGCAGAACACGCAGCAAAATTTGCTGAACTCTTGGGCGAAGACTTAGAACCCAACATGAAAGCTACCACAAAGGAAAACTTAAAATGGAGAGTTGACTGCGAATACGGTGCAACACAGGGTAAGTTCGACCTTGCCGCTTGCGCTAAGAAAAATGGTTTAGATGCTATCCACGACACAGTGCATGAAATGGCAAGAGACGAAGCTCGTCACGGAAAGGGCTTGGAAGGACTTTTGAAGAGATACTTCAACTAATCTAAACCCTTGAAATAACAATGAATTTAGAACCCATTGACAATAGGTAATACCTACGGTCAATGGGTTCTTTCATTTTTTCTTTCAAAAAAATTTTAGTGATGTTAAATGCACATTGAAATCTCAACATTTCATTCACTTTGGAATTCAAACTGGCAACTACTGTCGGACACAGCCATTTTAAAAACCTTAAAAATGGTGTCAACTGTCGACCAAGTTGCCAGTTTGTTCTCTGAAAGCCTTGCTATATAAGGGTTTTGAGCGATTTCAAAGTTCACTTTTAAGGATAATTTTATAAAAAACATGGACTAATTTGAAAATTTGCGATATAGTTAAAGAACAAGGAGTTGAATTAATATTATGGAAAATTTAAAACCTGTTGAAATTATAGACAAGATATTGGATACGCTTGTCGGCGATGAAAGTGAAGTTATAAAACTGTTCTACGGAATTAAAGATGGCTCTGAACATAGTGTCGAAGACATTGCTAATATTCTTGGCAAATCTGTTGATGAAGTCAAAGAAACATATGCAAAAGCTGTTAGAAAATTAAGACATCCTTCAAGAAAGAATACAATATCAAGCGCTGAGTTTATTTCTGCCGTTTCGGAATATAACGGTTATAAAGAGTTAGCCGAAGTAATTGCAGGAATAAGACAATAATTTCAAATCGCAATTAAAACTTCAATTAATTAATTAATCTCCCCATCTGTTTTTGGGGAGATTTTTATTTTACCTGCACATTATGACAAATTTGATTCTGTTTATCCTCTACTCTAACAATACGGGTAAAAAATGATGCATGTATCTGAGTTAACGACATAAATGAAAAATTTATTGGACATATTTTTATATTTGGACATAAATGGAGACATAAATACAGATATTAATTAGGGAATAAATTTTTAATATATAATTATTAAATAACATTTATTACTAATCATTCTTTTTTGAAAGATTCCTACTACAACATTGGTACAACAACCTAAAACAAAGTAATGGTTGTTCAAGAAGGATGATAGATATATGTATGTATAAGGTGGTGCTTGTATGAAGAAGTGTTTAGCGGATATAGTTAAAGTATTGGCATTCGAAATGGTTGAAAGATTGGGTTCAACAAAGGAAAAAGATATTATTAATGATTTTAAATATACATATTTAAAATTGACGTACTACATCTCTAAAAATCGTAAACTTGAAATTTTCAGGGTGGACAATGATTGTCGAAGAAAAAAATGTGATTTTATTGTGGACTATTTTAAAGTGTATGATGTCGCCAAATATATGGTGGTTAGGTATTATGATAAGTATGGTAAAGAAGGGTTTGATATTTCCAGATTTGCAACAAGAGATGCAGCATTAAAGTTTATTTCAAGGGTGATTGATGCTGATAAGATTATTTTACTATACGAGGGCAAACTTGCTGACGGAAATTTTAAAGTGTGTAAAAAAGCAGCAAATCCTTTGTTAGAAAAACTGTTCCTTGAACAATTAGATTTTGCTGACGAACGTTGGAAAGCTGTTGCTGAAGATAGATGGTAAAGAACAAATTTACTTTTAAAGAAAACAATATAACACTCCAACCTCTCAGAGATAAGGGTGGGCTGTCGCGACAGCCCACCCTTATCTCTTTTATAGGGAAAAAGATTTTATAAGATTTGAAGAGATTTTATGAAATAGAGACAGTGATGATTTTTTAATGACATAAATATTTATGTTGTATTAGAGGGTGGTGAGAATATGGAAATGCTTAAAATTGTATTAGAAATGATGCTGTTAGAGTTGGAACTTCAAGGAATCAGTGAAGAAAGAATTATAGAGTTGAAAAAAGTAAGCATAACAGTTGCAGATATGATTGACCAAAAGACAGGTGTATCTGCTGCATCTGGCTTTGTCAGAGAAATGTATTCAAGAGATACAAAATATTTGAAAAAGCGTGTTAAAAGGGTTGCTCGTATGTTGATTGGGTACTGCAATGAGAGTGCTGATAAAAGCGAAAAAATATAGAGAGGATGTGAGTAGCGTGTTTATAAAAGTGAGTAAGGAATTGAAAAGAAAGATATTTAAGGGTATTGATAAGTTGGACATCTCTATGGAAGAAAAAATGCTACATGTATATGTAATTTTGTTATATGCAGAAGGTTTATCTTATAGAGAAATTAGCAGAGAATTGATTAAACCTGTCCTTGTAGTAAATAGAGCTTTAAGAGACGTAAAGTTCGCTCTTGATATTGACTCTTTGCAGGAAGTTGAAGAGTTGCATGAAAATAATTTGGGTAAACGCCCTGAAATGGAGGTGTCAGAAAATGAATGTGAATGAGTTAGAATTGTTAGCAAGCGATATATATCGCAGTAAAGATGAAGTGTGCATAGTAAAAGAATTTGCTAAAAGCATGCTTGATAAAGAACACAACCCAGAAACAAAAGTAATCTTATCATTAATCATAAGAAACTTAGAGAAGCCAGTTAAAAGACTTGAAGAAATACAGGATACAATTTTAAGTGATGTCAAAAAATTTACTGATTAGGTAGCATAAAGTTTAACTCAAAAAAACAATTAAAAGAATGACATCATTCTATGCTTTTTTTCACTCTTAGAACCTATTGAAAACGCCAAAATACGCTGGTTTTTGGCGTTTTCTCAAAAGTTAATCGTTTCTAAACTTCCGAAACGCCCCTATTGTCGCTCAAAACGACCCACAACGCATTTTTGGGTGATTACCCTGTTAAGATTACCCATATGAATATAAAAAGAATTTAGAGGTGTTTTTGACCATTCATGGAGATTAGTGACGTCATATGAGTAGCTGTAATTCTGCTTCATTACAGGGTTTTGGCAAAAATGATGTCACAATATCACCAGATGATGTCAATTTGTTTCGTGGGCTTTTCACGAACTTTTGGGAATCTGAAAAAAGGCCTTGGCGAATCTTGAAATACGCGGTAAGCTATGGTCACAATGACGTCACAGATAAGGAGTGAAAAGAAATGAGTATTTTTAACAGAACAAAAAAGACGATTGATAAATTGGGTGTGAATGAACAAGAAGAAATCAAAAGCACCTCTTTATCGCCAGAGAAGACGACCAGCAGCGTTCCAAAGAAAGAGAAAAAACCTCATCGAGGTAAAGGTGGTTCCATCCCCATGTCTTATTACCTCCCTAAATGGCTAATTGTTGCTTTGGATGAAAAATCAAAAAATAGTGGTGTTAGCAAATCAGAGTTAGTGGTTGAAGGGTTGAAATATGTACTGCGAGATGAAATTAAAGAAATGAAAGCAAGGGGTGAATTTTGAAATGGCAAAACAGACTAAACTTTCAAGAAAAAGATTATTAAAGGAAGATTTGGATATACAAAAACACAATCTTATGTCCTATTCAGCAGATGTTCATATGACAAAACCGAAGTTGGGTTATGAAAAGGAATGGAATGAAACACTAACTAATATCGCACTTGTTTCACAACTTCTTGATGAAGCGCCTGACAGTAGAGGTGTATGCATCTTCATCGGTAGAGTTAAAGATAAGATTCAAACAAAAAAAGGAATTTGTATAAAGTTTGAAGTTACAGCTTCTATGATTTATTACTTTATGGTTTCCTATTTAGATAACATAGAAATTTCTGATGAAATAGTAGAGATAAAGGTTAAGAATGGTAAAATTATAGATTGCTGCAAGTTGAGTGAGGAGTACAAATAAATGAATAGAAAATCAGACGAAGAGTTGTTAAAGGAGATTCAAAAGCACACTCTCGGTATGGAAGATAAATTCAGTTTTGAGTGTAAACAATGTGGAGATTGTTGCCGAAAGCGGAGCCAACCTGTGCTGCTTACAGGGTATGATGTTTATAATATAGCAAAGAACTTGAATGTTGGAACTGCTGAGGTTTTAATGAAATACTGCAACATTATTCCAGGCGATACATCAGGACTGCCTGTGGTCTATTTAAGAGAAAGACCTGATGGAAGTTGCTCTCTGTTAAGAAAAGGACTGTGTACAGTACAACATAATAAACCTGTTGTATGCAGAATCTTCCCCATCGGAAGATACTATGATGGAAAAGAGCACAGATATTTTACACAATGGCAAGGCAGTTGTGTTGGAACGGGTCAAAGAGAACTAACGTTAAAAGAGTGGCTGGATGCTTTTAGGGTTCAGGAGTTAGATGAAGCAAGCGAACTGTGGGGTAAATTTATAATTGCAGCTTCGCTATATGGACAAAAGATAAAAGTTAAAGAAAAGTATGCAGAGTATTTTAGAGACGTAGGAATGGCCTTGTATGTCTGGTATGATATGCAGTTGTCAGTTGAAGATAATATGAAAAGAAATATAAAGAAAATCGAAGATAAGTATAAAGGTTTCAAGGTTCAGTAATTGAAATGGGGGTTGGTGATTTTACAACCCTCATTTTTAATTATCGTACCGTTTATCGTACACTTGTGAAAAGTTTCATAAAACCCCTTGGCGAATAGACGTACATCCGATAGAATGAATGCGGTATGCATGTGAGCATACACATTAAATAAGGGATGTGAATCTATGGTACGGACATTA
>Ga0233360_1000059_pt1 | contig 30136 bp, 34 predicted proteins | sample ElkDunMinimDraft_20_FD_180671 | JGI IMG/M metagenome (GOLD analysis project Ga0233360, IMG submission 180671) | Fecal eukaryotic communites from dung pellets of Tule Elk in California, USA - Elk Dung A0 | ecosystem: Host-associated > Mammals > Digestive system > Large intestine > Fecal | place...
ATTTCTCCATTCTTGATATTTATATAGCCACGCTTGTTTGGGATGGCATATACAGTCAATGAGTCATTGGTAGGACTATCGGCAACCCAATTCACTTTCGGCGTTGTATATTTGCCTGTACAGTAGTTATATACACGAACCTTATAGTCCTGGAAACCGTGAACTTCTACATTCTTTGATAGATAATTGTCTTTCCAATACCATCTACCATACTCACTATCATAGTAGGCATAAGCGATAAGAACCATAAATCCTAACGGGATAAGAATCAAAATGGTAGCAATCACTCTGCGTACCCACTTTGAGCGTCTTTTCCACCAATTACGGATTGTACGCCAAGCAAGGCGACCTGCGGCAATCAATGCCGAGAGAATCAAGGCTGTTACACCTAGCAGCGCTTGAAAGATTTGAGTCAGTCGTTTCATCGTTGTTCTGTTTAATATGTTCTTTTTGCCAATATCTTAAGACGTTCTACCTCTTGCTCATCATACTCAAGCATACCTTTCTGCCCAAAGTAATCGTACATTCCCCAAAGTGCATTGGCATATTTGGGAATAAGCATACCATATGCGTCAGCCTTGTAGTAACAATCGACAGCCTTCTGAATATAGGAGAAGTCCTCACATTCACCATACTTCATGACATACGATTCTCCAAGTAACAGATTAAAGAACGGATATTTCTCCGCTATGCGAGTCAGGCACTCTTCTTGACCTGTTTTATCTTTAGCTTCATCATAGTATATTGCTTGAAATATTACAGCTAGTTCACTTCCTTCATCTTCTGCCTCACGAAAAATATTCATTGCCACAGTCGCCTCATCCATCGTCAAGGCTCTTTTTGCCGCATCAATAGCTTTAGCTTCAGCGGGAGCCGATTGTTTGAGTCGTTCCAATTTCGCTTCAACTTCCTCATTGAAGGATGGTGAATCCATAATCTCAAAAAGCAATCTGAAAGGATGCCCTTCATCAAATAGTTCTACAACATCCTCAATATCTCCACCTGTCTTTTGGCTGTAGGTAGCATACATACAAATCATGTTGAGCCAGCTTTTTTCAACACCATCGCCATCACGATAGCATAATGCCAATGAATTGTATGCCTCCACATCACCTTGTCTTGCCTGTTGAATTAGATTCTGTACTCTCTGATCAACCGCACGAGTCTTTATTTCTACATTAGGACTTTCCAAGTCCATAACACTATCATTGCACGATGTATGGAATACCAATAATGAAACCATACAGAGTATAGTAAATAGTCTATTCATATCTGTCGGATTAGAGGTTCGTATCACTTATCATCTTCATCGAAGAAATTCTCGTTGGCTTCTGCTGCACTGAAATCAGGTCTAGCCATACAACAATATAGACGTTCACGGCTTCTGTTCACTCGGTCTGTCATCATATGAGTTCCGGCAGATGTCGTCTCAAAGTTCATTACATTGGTGATGGAGATTGTTGCAGCAACAGCCTCTACATCCTGATTAGCACCAATATAGGCAAATACCCAACCTTTGACTTTGAGTTCATCGACCAGAGCCTTGATAGCTTTACCACTGTACTCCTTTGAGGAGTTCTCGTAACCGTCAGTTACGACCGTTACAAGCACCTTGTCATCCTCGGCAACTTTCTTACGAAGCGCATTCAGCGAAATACCCATTGCATCGTACAATGCGGTGCAACAATCTGGCTGATAGGTTTCTGCCGTAAGTTCTTTGATCTCATCCACAGGAACACACTCATAGACGGTCTTTACATCATCGTTAAAGGTTACAAGGCTCACATAATGCTCCTGGTCATCGTGCTTCCTTTGAGCCGAACGAATGGTTTGGATTGTTTCATTTACGCTGTCAATTGCCTCTTTTTTGATGCTCTGCATAGAGCCACTCTCATCAATGATAATGAGATTGAAAATTCTTGTTTTCATAGATATATTCTGTTTATTCGTTAATGTTTTATGTTTTTTATTCCTCAACTCTTTCAGATAATTAGCGACATCTTTTATCGGGCGGAATGGTTCTACAATGACCAGATTAGTATCAATGATTGCGTATACATCTTCTTCGTCATTTTCCTCCATCCCAAATCCATCGCTATCGGCAAAATATCGTCCATCTGGATACAACATCCAAGATATAGCACAAAGCCCATCCTTAAAGCCGTCCCATCGGTTAAGACCTGCATAGCGTATAGCTTTCGCTTGAGCATTACCAATTCCATTCTCACACTCTTTGGCTATGGCATCATAGTCAATATCATTATCATCAACCAGCAATTCACCTCTTGTTGTTGATAGTTTGCGGATTTTACCGGTTATAGTATTGGCTATGTATAGTTCATAATTTCGCCAGCCTTCGCCAAAGAAAAAAGCAATTCCATCACCGACAACCACGCCTTTACGATCTTTCAATTCTGGGTAACCATACACGAATACCTCATTATCTTTCTGCTCAAATCTAATAGCCTCTTGTTCCATCATCTTTTATACTTTTATTGTTATTTGATAATATGAGATGTGATTGTGTGAGATTCTATCGCAGAAAAAAGAAAAAACCGCCAAATTCTTTTTGAATCTTGACGGTTGTGTAAATGAGGATATATGGAGAGTCTATTAAAAGCCAGTAAATTCCAATTCATCCCAAAACTCTTTGGGTAACCAGACATTATTTAGCAATGAAGCGTCACGAAACATAGGAGCAATTTGTGGAACCCGCCATCCACCTAAACCACAACCAATGCGAGTGACTAAGAAATTTAGTTCAGGATGTTGCATTGCATATTGTGTAAATATATCAACAGATAATTTTATATCAGCTAAACCAACTCCTGCGGTTGCTATAGCATATGATTTACCTTGTATGCCATCTCCTTGTCCGAATATTGCTCCAAAATTTTCCAGCGCGAAAGCGGCTGCACCTTCCCAATGTCTGCCAGAACGACGACATCCAAATACAAAGATTTCATTCTCTTTAAGAGATGTAACAAAATCAGGTGTTATACGATTATTCATAGTTGTATGTATTAGTGTTTCTTTAATGCTTCTGTTGCCCAACGAAGATACATTGCAGCTTTTTCATCAGCCTCTGCCGCATATCTTAACTGTGTCTTATACTTATCCGTTGCATCTTCTGCATAACGAGTTTGCGTCTTTGCACGATCTATATCTCCTCTCTTTGTGTAATAGGCTGCTTCTCGCTGGTATCCTTCAGCTTTTTTAAGATAATAGGTAGCTTCCTTTCGATAACCTTCAGCCTTCTTTTGGTAATACTCAGCCTCACGTTGATAACTTTGCGCTTTCTTGATGTAATAATCACTTTGGGCAAAGGAGATTGTAACTAAACCCAAAAACATTGCAGTAAGTAATAGTATTCTTTTCATAATCTTCCTTTTTAATTATGAGAAGAACAAACGGCAAAATCTATCAATGAGATTCTGCCGTTGTTTAACTGATAATGGTTATCTTTTATTTATGGTATTTTTTATGATGACCACAACGCTTACAATACGATTTTTCCCATTCTTTTCCATTAGTCTTTGGAGAGAATCCAGAGCAATCGCAACCTACAGTATAGGTACAATGCTTACCTTGACATGAAACATGTGTATGAACTGTTGTTTCAGACGTTGTTTCTTTTTCACTTTGTGATGTGAATGAACTTAAACCTACAATAGTGATTGCAGCGGCAAAAGTAAAGAACACTGCAAGCATAATTTTCTTTTTCATAATTCTATACCCTAGTATGTGCCGGGCGCAACTTTTATGTATATTGATAAATTATAATATTTACTATTATGAGTACTTACCCAATAATATCTATCAATAAAATTTATTTTTAATTATTATCTTTAAGTGTTATTTCTAAATTTGCCTTTCTCCAATAATTAAAACAAGATAAGGCCTGTAAATATTTCTGTCTATCTTTTGTTGCAAAAAACAACCCTCGTTCAGTTTTTTCATAATCACGAAATAAAGAATCTTCTATACAGAACCATTTGTCTGATGACAATAATCTGTTTTTTAACAACATTGGACCATCATACCAAGGAGTATCTTTGGATTCAGGAAGTAATTGAGTATTTACATCATGTAACAGGTATGTGGACGTTTTATTCATCGACAAATATTCAAATTCATCTTGAACATCTTCTGAAATATGACTACCATCTAATAAGACAAAATCAAATTGAGGAGCATTTTTTAAATATTCAACTGACTTCATTTCATGTAATTCAATATTTGAGTATATAGAGCAAATATCTTTTATATGCTCAGAAAAACAAATATCGCATAAATGAATTTCGTCTATAGCATTTCGCTTTGTAGCTTCAATAAAAGCTGTTGTCGAAAATCCATTATGAGTACCTATTTCTAATACCCGTTTAAAAGAACACGATAATAATATATTATACAAGATGTATACATGTCTTATATCAATCCCCCAACCATCCTCATTTGATATTTTGGGATACAAATCCTTAAAGGAATATATTTCAGAATATCTCATAAATGAATGACATCACAAACTAATCTAAATCCATAATCATAATAACCAACATTGTCTTCTGCAATACATCTGTATGCAGAACGGCAAAATCGAGAATAACAGTTCCATGAACCACCTCTTAACACTTTGGCGTCAATACCTCGCTTCTTTAATGATTCATAATCATAATATTCATTAGAACACCATTCCCAAACATTTCCATGCATATCATATATCCCATAAGAGTTTGGAGGATATTGACCTACTTCGCATGTTCTATTTAATGTTGGTCCTATTATTGTCGAATTATATGGATAATTGCCATTAATATTACCATCTAATGATGTAAACGAATCTCCTGTATTAAATGCTGTTGTTTGTGATGCTCGGCAAGCATATTCCCATTCCATTTCTGTTGGCAATCTATAGCGACGATGCTTAGATTGTTCTTCCAATCTACTAGATAGTTTTTGACAAAATTTGTTCGCATCTATCCATGATACTGACTCTACTGGGAAATTAGATGTGTTAAATTGATTTACATACTTAGATCCTTTCCCGTTTAGAGAAAAATAGCTAGGATTATTACCTGCTATCATAAAATACTCTTTTTGAGTTACAGGAAATACACCTATATAGAACGACTGAACATTATAACACCTCACAGGTCGTTCATTTTCCCTAGATGTCATTTCATCTAATGGCGCACCCATTTGAAATGTTCCAGAATCTATGCGTACAAAACGCATGCCTAGACTATTTGTAAAGCATTTCATCACAATATGCTAAAAATCAATATAGCACTCCAAGTTAGTATAAATAAATATGGCACTGCTATATGGTGTAATAACACAGGTGAAAAGAAATGCCAAACACGATCCCGTCTTGTTTTAATGACGCTTTTAATCTCGCCTGCCCAAACAGGAGGAAATTCATCGTAATCCAAATTATTACTAATGATAAACTGATTCCATTTGCTCAAAATAAATGCAATGGCTTTCTCATTCATCCAAAAAGAATGTCGCACAACAACTGATAATAAAATTCCTAATATACTAATTATTATCAATATAACAGAACTTTCATGCGTTTCATAAATAGAACAATACCCCGCAAATAATAAAGCTTGAGATAAAATAAGCCAATTCATTCTTCCATTAACCAACTGGGTTTCAAGTTCGATTAAATGTCTAATTTCTTTGTCAAAATCCGAATCTTTCATATGCAATTTATAATAATTCTTTCTCCAAATACATCATATATCCCATCTTTCGCATGGAGTTTGTAATCCATCTCTATATGGTATGATCTATCTTGTTCTACCTCGAATTCAAAAGGAGTCGAGATGATTCCTGATGGAGCGTATGCAGTAAGTTTATGCGTACCGGGTGAAGTTCTACGCTTCAACGTATACCCCTTTATAAAATTTCCAGTGCCGATTTCTTTGTCATCAAGGAGCAACTTGTAAGATCCATCAAAATACGGAAGTTTATGTTTCCGCTTATCAAGGTGTATCTCCAATTCGACTGATGTTTCTAAAAGTCGTTGTTGGGTGTAAATTGTAAATCCTTGTCGTAGCCATTGAGCAAACTGTAATGCAGGACATTGTTGTGATGTTTGTCCGTTATCATCAGCCAACAATAATGCGGATTGCTGAACCGTTGTTGTAGCAATTGTATTGCTCGTTTCTAATCTTCCTAATCGCTCGACACGTTTTATAACCTCCTCAGAGAGCAAACGGCGCGTTGGACGAGAGTAATTACCGACAAAAGACAATGCCAAATATAGATTATCGACTTGGATATTCTGCGATTGCAATTGTTGCATACCCCATTGAACAACATCATAATTGTATCGAATACAAGCCGCATGGACTAAAGCTCTTTGTAAAGAGGATGCTCCTACATATTTAACAGCAACATCATCGGCATCGTATTCCATTTGTTTCGCTAATTTTGAATATGCCTTGTTAATACGATTACAGATCCATATTGCAAAATAGGTGAACAGTAACAACTGTATCTTCATCTGCATTTCCCAAGTGCCTTGTTTCTTTAATTCTTTGATTGAAACGAATGAACGAGAGAACTGACCAATCGTGTAAACTGATATAGAGTTCTTCATCTCCTCTTGAGCATAATGGCCAAACTCGTGATAGAGCATTGCTCGTATTTCATCATCATCCATTTGAGTCAAGAATCCCAACCCCACAACAAGATTCCTTTTGGGTTCAAAGATTAGGTTGCGTAATTGAGGTTGAATAAATACCGCAGCAGTTGCATCGGGAGATATATAAACCTTGCGAATGGAAGATAAATTCAGTGTTGTTGTAACCTCATTTATAATATCAAACAAAGCTGGATATTCCTCCTCGGTTATCGGCTTAAAAGTTTTAGGCAGTGAGGTCTTAAAACGGAATGACTTAATCATTTCCCATAATAATAGTCCTCCGGCCAATGAAATAATTGTAAGTTGAACCGGTAATTCGTGTTCATTGTGATAACGGATTACATAGTATCCGAACCATAAAGAAGCCAAAGCAACAAACACAAAACAACAACAGCCGATTATGTAAATCATAACCGACTTGTGGATATCTTGCTTTAATTCTTTGACCTTAGTACTCATTACTCGTCATCCGTATCAGATTCCTCATCCGCTGTTTCATCGGCATTACTATCTCCTAAGAATCCAGCCATTGCTAAAGGCTCGTACATCGGGCGTATTGAAGCTGCTGCAACATTCCCCCAAGATGGAAGTGTAATGACATTATCAGAAGGAAACTCATCAATTGCTTTGCGAGATACACTCAATATCTCAAGTGTATCAATATCCATAGCTGCATCAATCCTTACAGACTCTTTCTCTGATAGCATACCTTCAAGATAAGCAGCCAATTCTTCATCTGATATTTTATTGAACTGTTTCATAAGCTTCAACTTTTTCGTTAAACAATGTTGTTGCTCGAAGGGCAACCATAAAGCACTCTTCAAAGATTGCATCTGACATATTAAACAATACAGTCTTTCGTTCCTTTGAGGTAGCTTTACCATCAAGTACTCGACCAAGTAACTCGAAGTTATTTATTTGAATTGTATTATTTTCCATATCCTATCGCAATCATTTGTTTCTGCAAACCTTTTCTAACTCGGTTATAACGAGTATAAACATATCCGGCAAATTGAGCATCGGTTTTAGCTTCTGTACTCAAACTTTCATCTTTTGCCATTAACAGTTTTGCCTCATCAAGAATATCTCCAGGCTTCTCCCCATCTATAAGAATACGTTGGACCAAGAATCTATCAAAAGGTTGTAATCTCTGAATAATCTTATTGAGATCTTCCATAAAGAAAGCATCTCCATTTCTATCATCATGTAAATTCTTAACAAGGGCAATATTCTCATCTAATGGCAACAGTTCCTTGTCTCGTTTATGTTGGAAATATCGAGAGGCGATAATTGTCACATATGAATTTAACGAGCATGTGTATTTGAATATCCTCAACTTATGCCAATCATCAGCCGAGAGGAACTCATAAAATTCCCCTATAAGTTCTTCTGGAGTATGTTTATACTGGCAAAAGTACTGTCCGATGTATATCAACATCGGCTTGCACCGCACAAAGAAGAAATCCTTTATTGTGCGGTGATCGCCAATGATTAGATTGTTTACTATTTGTTGGTCTGTCATGATTATTTTTCAACTATATTGTAACTCCTAATTTGAAATAGATTTAAATAACTGTTTAGCGTACAGTGATATGATAACACTTCTGCTTTTTCTCAAATTTTACATAACAGCGACCTTGTTTACGCAGATTATACACCGCCTGAGACAATGCCTCTCTTAATTCTGCTTTACTTTTAGGGTGTAATACATCTGTTCTAAAACGAGCATAAGATATATCAAAGGTTGTTGCATAGCAGTGACATGAGTTTGATGTCGCATTAACATTTACTTGTTGTAGCTTTGATATGTCTTCTTTCGTTCTAAGAACACTCGTAACCTCAAATCTGCAATTAGTGCCCGAAATAGTCTGAAACTCACGGGCTATATCGGCCAGCAATGCCTCTGCTTTAGGTACTAAATAGGGCACGGAATGAGCAAGCTCTCTCACATAGTATAAAGAGTTAGATGATATCTTGACCAATTTCTTGTCTTGTTCCGATTGACTCGAATATTTTGAAATATCTTTTCGCCCATTTAATGGTGTAATCCCTAACTTTTTAGCTGCAGTTATTTGTTTTGATTGCAGGTCATTAAAAGTTAGTTCTGCTTTATTTATCTTGCCATAAATGCGTGCCTGAAGTTTTGGAACAATCACAAATGTTCCAATAGCCATACAAATAGGTATAATTTGGAGCGTTAAGCAGTGAAATAACCTTTTTCGTTCATTTGGGATCTTACATAAACCCCATAGAACAATGACAAGATAAACAATAACAACACCTATCCCTATTATTAAATATGTTCTTAAGTATGGCAAACAGATATATGCATATCGCAATGCAATAACAGCCACACTCAGACACATTACTGTAATAATTGGCTTCAAGAATTTTGAAATACTCATCGTCGTAATTTAAAATTCTTTCGGATTATCTCCCCATTGATTCCTTCCTGCTTGGCTGTCTGTGCATAGTAAAATAAGCAACCAAATAGCACCAATAATAGGAATAAGAACAATTAGGTACATCCAACCACTTTTACCTACATCATGCAATCTTCTAATAGAAACCGAAAGTCCTGGAAGAAAAGCTAACAAAGGATATATAATAGTCAATAATGTTAATCCAAATATGCCATCTAGAAAACCTGCAATTGCAGAAAACAAGATGTTAAACAAGTAAAACATCCAATACTCCTTACGACGAGCTCTTCCTGAAAAATCAGCATATTGCTGCCAGCACTTAAAATACCAATTCATAGTGATAAATTTTAGTTATAAAAATTAATTAATATCCAAGGATAAATATAGTCCATATTATAGGAGGAAATACAATGAATAATATGGGTAAATAATCTTTTTTTCTTGACACTCTTGTTGATATAGGAAACAATTCTTCAATTTGCTTAGAATAATATAAATATATTAACCATATAGCAAACCATACCAGAGCCAAAATACAAGTTAAAAGTTTAAATGTATCAATACTATAACTTAGTATAGTTCCTAATAAATCACTATTTGCATTAAGAAACAATGCAAAGAGATAGGACATTGCCAATTGAATCGTATAGTTTTTCCTTTTAACAAAACAATAGATTACTAAAATTGCATAAATAGCTATGAATATAATAGATATAATATCACAAATAATTCCTAACTGCATTATGTTTTCTGAACCTACAATATCATAATTTTGAGAACTAAAATTAGATATAAATGACATAGTCAATATAATCGCGCTAAGTCCTATTTGAAATAAGAAAAATGTGGCCCATCCGCTTATGTCTCTACCAATAGATTTACTTTCTTTTCCCATGATTATTAATTATATTTCTCCGTTTGATTCAGAATTTCTTTAATTTCATTTATCTGAACACTATAAGGCTTATATACATTTATGTTCGTAACCTTAACAACGTCATTGTTTCTGTGATATGAACCATCTTTACTATATTCGAATCGGACTATAACATTTCCGTTATTATTAAAAGTATGAGTCTTAGTCCCTGTTTCTATTCCTGATTTTGTTAGCAATTTAGTAGTGTCAGACTGGGTATATAAATACACATTCAACTTATCATATCCGGATTCGGAAGACACATTATAGTCGAAAGATAGTTTATCTCCTTTTTTAATGTCAAAACTATAATCTTTATTGGATGTTGAGTTATGTTCTTTATTCGTTGATGACCACGATTTAAAAGTGTGTATAGGAGAGTTGCCAATCTGAGTTATTGCTTTAACATTGTCTACTTTAGCTTCAATAGAACTCAAAGAATTACTCGTATCAATTAGAACATCCGTTGTGTTTTGACAGAACAGAGCAACAATTCCAACATTTAGTAATAAAACAATTACTAATGATATTATAAATCCATAGCCTTTCTTATTTTTTACCACTACCTTTTCTTGGGTCTTATAAATATATTGTATTTCAGGTTTTGGCTTTATAATATCTTGTCTATAAACAAAAGGAATGATCAAGTCATCACTACTGTCAATATCTTCATTCTCAATTCTATTTTTAGCATTGATAACTAATACATTCAAGGTGTATGATGACAATCCCATTTTTATAGCTTCTTCGAGAAAGTCTCCATACATCTTGTCTATAGTCTTTTCTTTTATTGCAGTTTCAATTAACGAAACCAACATTGGTAATGAATTCATCGAACAATTTTTATTATTGGTTTCTCTACTAAAGTCCACAAATCAGACCCTTTTATATTATTCTCCTTATGTAATTTGCCAGCTTTTATAGTCTTGATAGATTTAAAGAACATTGGCAATATAAAATCGGCTGAATGCTTTTCATTTATATCACAACATTCAGTAATAGTATCAACTAAATACTGTCTTTGATGCTCATCCTGAGGCAAATTCAGTTGCGGATTGATGGATATTTTTGCAGTTGTAGAATTGACACCTCTACGTTTAATTAAGAACACAGCCTCACTTTTGGGGTCAGTCTCTTGCTCAGATAAAGAAAAAGCAATCGGATTATGTCTCTTAGGAGTCCATACATATTGAGTTATAATTCCGTTATTAGGTGTATCAAAAGTCTCTTCATCCAACTCTTCTTTTGTAAAATGTTTTTGAGAATCAAAAATCTCATGTATCACAGACGGATGAAAATACTCAATAGATTGTAATTTATTTAATCTCAATGCAGATTGTTTATCTGGATAAACCTTTCCTTGACGATAAATTATGAAATCTATATCATATGAAATATTCCAAACTTTATTTATTGATATAATTTCATCATGATATCTCAAACCCGAAACATTGGTACTTACAATAAAGAATCGACCTATTTCCAAACAAATGATTTCTATGTAAACAGGACCTATTTTATCGTGAATAAAATTTAATCTCAGATGACTTCCTGTCTTAATTTCTGATATTTCTGTATTTGTATATGAGCGATGTACCGATGGAGCTATTTGAATATCAGATGATACGAGAGTTATAAGTTCTCTCGTATCATCTGCATTTAGTCCATATTTTGCACTTTCAGCAATAATACCATCAATTAAATCATCTGAGATGTCTATTCGATTAATGGTAAACTTGTCACCGCTTACATCATATTCAACATCAGAAACAATGCTCTTGATGATAAATTTTACCAACTGCTCATTATTTGCCATATTTAATACCGTTGTAATCTAAGAGTTCTCTAATAAGCATTGCATCAACTGCATATGCAATTCCTTCTGCCTTTTGTAAAGAGCCTGACATTTTTGTCAATGATTCGTTGAACTCTATGGACTGGTTTATACCTACAACTTCGCCATAAAAATTAGCTACCGGACCACCACTATCTCCATGATTTGAAGAAATAGAATGAGTAAAGAAATATCCCTCATTATAATTACTCAAATTACCTGTTTGGAAATTACATACAGTGCCTGCAGGACATCCTATTTTAGCTATTCTTTCACCGTCACTTGCACGTTTACTGCATAATTTCAGGTAAGGAACCTTTTCCCCACTATTAAGTTCAACTTGAAAGATTGTAAAGTCAATTTTCCCCTCACTATATGTATATAGAATTCTACTTATACCCCTATAATTGTTTTTATCAAGAGTACCATCTTCACCAAAAAACATTACGGCTGCTTCAGTATTTCCATCGTTAAAGACATGATTATTAGTCAACGCCAAGCCATTGTCGTTAATAAAGAATCCGGTACCCGTTCCTTTATCTGTCCCAATAATAAAAGTTGCAGGCTTCATTTTCATCTGTAGTTCTGCATCTGTTAACAAAACACGCGATCCACCGCCATTCCAGTAAGAATTATACACTTTGGCCGAGTCTCTAAGGTGATTGTTGTTTACACCATTCGCCCACCTTTCTATGAGTAATTTACCATTTAAGGAACCACCTTCTCCAGCAACTTTTACATATGCTCGCACTTTTGTTGATGCAGTTTTATATGTCTGCCTAGAATCCTGTTTATCTGCAATAAGAGTTATGTTCTTACCCTTAATATGTTCCTCCATGTATTTTTTACCGAGGTCGGAAGGCTTAACCCCCAATAATTCTACGGTCAAACCATTCTGCATTTTGAGTGTATTGCCATTAATTATAGAAACAACTTCTCCTTTTGTTCCTGTAATTTTACGCTCTTTTTTAAACATATTACATCCCGTCAATGATACTATAGCCATGATAACGGTACAAGCCAATAAAGTTTTCTTTATCATATAAATCTAATTTTTGCTTTTTTTACAATATGCCAAACTCCTGAGTGTAACTCCAATAAACCATCTTCTATATGAATAATCTCATTAATAGCGGTAGGTTCTTCCTCATACTCGCATCCAGAAGTTATTATAGGATTGAACATCGCTATAATTTCTCTTTGAATAGCCAAATCCGTTATTAGACGATAACAGCCTTGAACATCAGAATTAATGATTATTTGGTAACATGCCCCTTTACTTATATCTGATAGTGACTCTATTCTAAAACCCAATGGTAAAGAATTATCTACCATTCGTGCAAATTTGGTAATAGGGTACTGTTTGAACTTCGGCTTAACAGGCTCAGGCGAAATAGGTTCTCGTTTCTTATCAAAAGATACCATTATGCGTTCCAACAATTGCCTATTATACCTTATTTCATTAATAATTTCATTTTGATTGATGCTTGTTGGCTGTGGAATAGAACGAATGATCTTACTCCCCATTCGTTCTATTTCCTCTTTTACAATGTTTCGTATAATCTCTTCTTGAGATGGCTTATATTCTTCTTGTTTTTTGACTTTAGGTTCTTCGTTCCCAGTAGAATCTGTTACATTTTTTATAATATTCTTTATCTTAGAAGGGTCGTTGACATAAGTCCATATTCCCCATGCAACTAATGCGATAAAACCTAAAGTAAGAATACCAGAAATGAATAACATAATTACATCCATATGTTTATATCAATGAAACTTGTAAAATACAATTTGTATCAACAATATACATGTCGCCATTTTTAATCAATCGGCCATCTCTAATAACTTCTACAGTAGATGGAATAGGAGAAGTTTGTCTTGTTTCAACATATCCTGAAAATGCTGTGATGAATCCTAACATTTCCTTTCTAATAGATGAGTCATTAACAATCGTATAATAATACTCGCCATTAATTGAATAAATCTCAAAAATCTTATTCTGAGAATTTTCAGAAACTACAAAACAATTATTATCTGCACGATATTCAACCTTAGTGGTTCTCAATTCAGATTGAACAACAGGAGGTTGTTGATTAGAACCACTACTAATGCCGGCTGGTACAGGATTGGCAATTTTATTGTTTCGCAAATATTCATCTATTTTTCCTGCAATAACAGTCTGAATATATAGCTGTATGTCAGATCTGTTTATAACATTATAGATATCCTCATTAGATATTCTCTGCACTAACTCGTCCGCAGTAGTTTTCGATATAACAGCCTTTTTAATCTGCTCAATATTTATATCTTCTGATTTTAGAGAAGATTTAGCCTTGTTTACATCGAAAGACTTAACTTCTTTCCTTAATTTATTTACGCTAATAAAAAGCCTAATGATTAAACCTAAAACAATCAGAAATAAAACAGGCAAAAGAACATCTTTTATGCTATATGTATTTTCTGTGGTTTCAAAAGAGTATTCATCTCTTTTTGTCTTTTGTTTTCTTCCTGAATTTGTCGTTTCACCTTTATTCGTTTCCGAATTATTAGATGCTACAATGGTGTCATTTTTTTGGGGACTGGTTATGTTTTCAGATTCGCTTTCTGAACTTGGGTGTACATCTGTATCATTGGCTTGAATTTTTATAAAATACCAATCTCCCATTGCTTTCCACTGATTATTCACATATGCTGCCTTTTCAAATGAAAAGCTTGTTTCACCGATTTGCTTTAATTCATCATAAATTACATTAATCTTCAATCCATCCAATTCGTTATATTCCAACCAGTGAGATAATTCTTGGTTTATGAGGCCGTATATATTTTCCTTTGTTTTGCCACATAACAATTGTGCACTCTGAACATTTCCCTCTTTGCCCCATTTTGTTATCTGACCAACAATTGATTTTTTAGGATATATATCACTTATTACGATTGTAGTATCCTTTTGTACGACAATTTTTTTATAATTTTCCGATGCAGATGCTATAGTGCTAGACATCAAGCATACTAATAATATTATATATTTTTTCATTATCTAATTGATTATGGAGGGATACTAAGTACCCCTCCAATTTATACTCCGTTTACAATCTCGATAACGCAATTTTAAGCGGCCAGAAGAAGAGCGTTTCTTTCACATCCAAGCTATAATGCTGTGGAGAAATTCCTGCACATACATCTGTATAACTTGATGCAGCCAGAGTCTTTAAATCATTAAACAGATTCTCTGGTATAGACAATCCAAATCTAGAGAACAAGAAATTAGCAAAATCTCTATCATTCAAAGAATCAACAAATTTATTGTACTCCTGAAGAATAGAATTTCTTGTCTCATCTTGGGTGGCATCTCCGTAAACAAGATTGGATGTCGTGTCAAAACCATAATCGACAACCTCCTGTAATTTGTTTGCTGGAATTTTGAAATTACCCAACAATGAATCGCCAAGTAAAGCACCCTTAGCTGTTACTTCTTTTGCTTCTTGAGCCATATACACATTGAATGTAGCAGGAGCGGTCAGACCCGTATACTTCTCCAAAAGCATCTTAGACAACAACTTGACATCGTTAGTATCATTGGAAATCAAATTAATGTATCGACTTCCCATTCCTGTAAATGATAGATGTTCAGGAATAGATACTCCAAGTTTCTTAATCAATCTTGCCACATGATACATCAAAGCTGCATAATGTATAAATATTATACTATACAACTTAGGCTCACTTGTGATCAATGTACTTGTACTAAATACAGAGTCATGCTTGAACAAGAATCCCATTGCGTCAGTTGAAGAATTTGTCAAAGACACAAGTGCTTTCAAGCTAGAGAGAATCTTAGGAGGATATGATGCTTGATTCTGGTCTATTTGTGCCTTTATGTAGGTATAGAATCCATTCTTAATATCAGTTGGCACACCTACATTCAAACCATCACCCCATAAATCATCAGCAGCAAATAAAGTTGACGAATAATATGCTCCCATGATTGATCCAACACTATCTTTACTTACAAATAGTAAGTCAGATGTACCTCCACCTATATCTATATTAAGCAAACTTTGACCACCAATTTGAGGTGCTAACATATTATATGGCGCAATTGATTCACTAACATCAGCACCATATCTAAATGTGCAATTCAACTGAAGTTGTGTTTTTGCCCATTGCCAACATTGATTGATAAACAAGTTACGAGTAGGCACCTTCATCGTTTCTGGGAATGTCAAAAATACTTCAAAGACATCGGAGCCACCATTCAACAACGACTTGTTTTTCAATAACCACAAAATTTCCATGCAGTAATGCTTTACTCTATTCAAGTAATGTACATCTGCAGGATTTTTTTCTAAAGCCCATTTTAAATCGGTCTTATAAACATATGGTACAACACCTATAGCCAAATCTTCATTCTGCATATTATAGCCAATAGAGATGTTACCAAAAAGATTTGCCTGATTGGTTTCAAAGTTAGGCGTCTCACACGTTGCCGTTCTTGCTGGGTACGAGACTGAAGCGTTTTTATTTATTTGTGTAGGAACAAATTCACGGTCGTAGTATGGTCCCATAATTTGATGATCACCCGCTCTCACATAATCTGGAGAATTTAAGAACACTGCTTGTGCATCATCATTCGTAATATCAAATGTATTTGGTATAGGCACATGATTTGTCTTGTACGCAATGTATGTATTTGATGTACCAAAATCCACTGCAAATGAGAAATTAGAAGATGCCTTCTGGGTGTCAATCTCTTGCATAATCGGTATTACCAAACCATTAACAGTACCACATTTAACTTCTACAAAATCAAATGAGCTGTTTATCTTGTGATATTTTGTTTGTTTCAATACGGCACCTTGTGCTGTTCTTACCATAGAACTACAGCTAATCATAGATGACACCGATGTCTGGTTGTAGAAACTCAAATTTATATCACCACAAGACATTACACTATACATATTTAATGTTGGTCTATCTACAACTTTATAGAACGGGAAGAATGCCAACATAAAATCAGTTCCAGCGATAATATCTTCTTTTCTATATTCTTTCTTCAACTCTATAGTTGAATTTTGATGCGCAATAGGAATGTTGAGCGTTACTTCAACTTTATCTTGTCCGCTCTTAACTTCTACCAATTTTTTCTGTACACCACCAACAGTACTAACGACGCTATTAATATCAGCAATATTAAAGAAATTAAAGAATTCTTTCTTCAGCGGCAGAATAAATTGTGAGTCACCATTAAATGCTGTTACAAATTTTTTCTGATCCAACTTGTAAGACACCTTTATAATCTTATCCTCCAAGAAATCTGACCATATCAAGTATGGGTATCTTACTCCCATACCTCCAGGTAAAACTCTATTGTGCAAAGCTGTTCCTCTTGTAGCAGCTTCATTAATAATGCAAGTAGACGGATTCCAAACAGACTGTCCTACATATGTCGCACCTGGTATTCCATTCGCATTTAACACCAATGGAGTGTTGAGATTTATGGTGGCACCATCAGCTTGATATGTTGCATATCTATTGGTCGTTGCACGGATTTCGTAACCACTAGCTGTTGGAGCAATCTTCTCATAGCTAATTGGAAGATTACAAGCTACAACCGCAGCATCATTTTCATCTCTTACATTCGGATACTTTGCGTAGAAAGCGTCAGGGGCTCCACCCATTGCCAATATGCCCGGAGAAGGAACTTCTGAATTCCAGCTTGTATACAAATATTGCTCAAAAGAGTGACTTTGATCCGCTAAAACGGGCTGAAATGCCATATACATTGAGTAAATCATCTCCTTGAATTTCGCATCGCGATGAATCAAAGGACGAATATCTGTATCACTAAACATATTAGATCCATCCAAACGTCTGAAAGATAATCCCTTTTCAGCCATCTTCCGTTTCCAGTTTGGAGAAGTGAAAACCAATGTAAATGGAGAGGTGCCGCCAATCAACACCTCTTGTGGAGTTACTGTCTGGGCATTAGCACTTTTCCAGTAGAATAAATAGACATCTTGGAATTTTGGATTTACACTCAACTCATCTCTAAGTACTTGTGCTAATTTTGCATGCTTAGGATCCCCGTCATTAGATAATTCCGCAATTTGATTATTTGCGTTCCAATGGCGAATAACCAAATGTTTGTCATTACCATGTTGATATAGGAATTCCAATAAATCAAAACAGTCTGAAATCAATGAGGTGTTGACATTCCTCATTGTCAAATCATTCAAAGGTTTTCCGACTAATGCTTGAAATACTCCTTCAAATAGATACAATCTAGCAAATAATGATGGAATGGAAGTACCCATCTTATCACCAGCTGCTCCTAAACTTACATTATTTAGTAATGTACCTGATATATGGGCGGTATTAGCCCAATCGTGTACATTTGCAGCAGGAGTAGGCTGTGTTTGTCCTGCTTGCTTTGCCTCGTGAATTCTAAAAACGTATGCCATGATTTCTTACTTTACTTTGTTATAAATTTCTCGTGCAACTTCTCGCAGGGCTTTGAAGAAAGCCTTATCATCGTATGCAGGTAGTTGATGGCTTTTTTCATTCATGCAACTTGTGATATTATCATCACTTGTTGCGGGTGATGAAAACATCCCCCCTTTTACTACTTTGTGAGCCAGAATATCATTAATTTTTAAGGATTTATCGATATTATAAAGATGCAACTTATGATCATGATTAATCATTTCATCCAACCATGGATAAAAGCCCCAATGACCTTTTTGACCATTGTTATAATCAACGTCAATAAACTCGTCAAATAGTTTAAAGACCCCTCTTCCCAATTTCCCATTTAATGCAAATGCGTTGGGGCTATAGAATGCTGTAGATGTTTTTACTCTATTTCGATCTCCACAAATCACATCACGATAATATTTGACTGCTAATGTGAATTCAGAAAGATTATCAAGGTATTCTGTTTTACTTCCATCATAAAAATCTTCTAATTTTATTGCACTACCTTTCCTTTCATCTTTAATTCCATATTCAAAAGCATGATGGTCGTTTGCACCAACATTTCTTTTCATAAAATCAATAATAGAGGTTGCAGCAATAAACTCAACAACATGTGCACGATTTTCTTGTCTTGTGCTACCTTCACTATAATCATACGCATCAATATTCTCATCACCTACATAGTACAACGAGTTAATTTTATTATTGAGACTATTATGATAGTAAGTCAAGGCTGCGACAGATTTTGACGCAAAGCTTCCTGCGTCAACAGCACCTGTATCACCAGTCGTCGGATCAGGAATTCCGAGTCCGAAATATGGTAATACGACTGTTGCTCCAATGATTGCATCCCTTACATTCGGGTTTTGATGAGTTCTAATTGCATTGACAATCTCTGGAAATCCAGAAGAGCCTGTACCGCCAAAAATAGAACTTACAATAAAAACTCTATCACCATTTACTGCATTATAGGTAGCAAAGAACTTTTGCAATTCAGGGGTAGAACGCAACTCATGAAAAACGACACTACCAATATTCGGTTTGCCTTTAAAACCTAATGTAAGCTCCAAATTAAGTTCCGCATTTCTGTCATTTTGATCAGAATCATCATACAATGCATTTAGCAAATCCAATGTAACTTTCTCGTTAGGTTTTGCTTGCATACTACTAAGTCCCAAATAATCTGTAAACTTTATTGCAGTACCTGCAGGACCGAAAAATAATTCATATTCAGCCTGTAGGTTTTGAGCGCCTGCGATACCTGCATTTCTTAACGGAGTCAACTTCGTCATAAAGAAATTATCGCTATAATTTACGCCTTGTCCAACAGCATCTGGATATAATGATGAGTGAATTTGTGAATACTTTTCCAAAGCAGAAACAGCTCTTGTTTTATCTGCATTGGAAAGGTCATAATCAATTATGACAGGTACAATTTCAGTCGAACTGTCAAGCCCTTCAACACCAGATGCTAGCATCATTGTTAAGGAACGAACAACTCTTGCTCCAGTTCCTCCTATTGCGAATAAAAATAATCTCATATCTGTATAGTTTTAGATTACCAAGGAATAGCTTTTCCGTGAGTCGTATGTTTCTTGAATAGCAATGAAAACAACAAATAAAGCAGAATTGAATAAAATGCATTTACTAATGCTATTTCCATAGGCAATAATTCTTCTCCGCTTCGCAAAGATTCCCTATAATTATCTGCTGCGTTGTTTATTTCAATTGTAACTTCGTCATTACCAGACGCAAATTCAACCAATCTTTCTTGCGTTTTATAACTGCTGTAGAATATGCCGGTAGATTCTTCAGGATCTCCACTATCAGAACCCACTACGACACTATAACTAATAATCAAAGAAGTTAAAAATGTTACAAAGACCGTTATTGCCCAAAAATATCTCTTTGCCAACGTAAACGATTTGTTACAAATAATAAAGTAATAAATTACAGCAATTACTAACGCTGAAATTAAACCGACGATAAACACATTTGTACAAACGGATGTTTCTACAAAGTAATCTTGAAAGTACTCAACATAATCGCTACTTTCTAACTTCTCAACTAAAGAAGTACACCATGAATAAAGCTTTTCCATATCTGTAAATTATTTAAATTTTAACGTATCAATTTTAGTTATGTATTCATCATCGTTTATTTCGGCCAGACCTTTTACAAAATATTTCAGGTTAAAAGTCTTTGGAATCGGAGATTGTTTAATATTCTTATCATTATCACTTGAACTCATTTCTATCCAACTAGGCAGTTCATATTTCAACTTAAAATACATGGCATTACGTCTAATACATTTTGCCTGAACCCCAAGATTTAAAGTTGTCCCATCAATTTCGTATGAAATATACTGAGCATCTAATTTCTTAAATTCTCCTTTTTGAGAATATTGTATATATACTTCTCCATTCTTTTCGAAGTATTCAGTAGATAACATATACGGAGGCAGATTACTTAAATTCCCGTTAAATATCACATAGTCATCAGAACGGATATTGGTTCCTACAATGATTTGTTTATCCTTGGAAACCGATATTCCTTCTTTTTTACTCGGTTTAAGTGAAAGCTCATACGGATATTTATCACCAAGCAACAACAATCCTTGATTATTACTCAAAAGTTCTTCTTTCTGAGTTTTATCAACCAATTCTTTCACTAATTTTCTATTTCCAATAGCAACGACATAAAAAGGTCTCTGATTTTCTTTGAAATCTACTTGATCGACATTGGTATAGCAATAATACTTTCCAGTAAAACTAGATGTATATTTAATTAATAGAATTGCTACATCATCTTTACATGCGGAAACAGCATCGGCAATTCGTGCTGTCAATGTTCCACGACTTGTTATGTTAAAAGAACGGTCCACTGATTCTCGTACTTCTTGATTTGAGCCACTCATAATTCCATCTGTGATAAGATATGAGATTCCCACAGAACCATCATTGATTTTTTTTACCATAGAACCTATCATTTTTGTTAAATCAGATTCGTCAGCCCAAGAAACCTTACGTGTATTAATGAGATTAATAAATTCATCACGCGAAATTTCTGGTTGCTCCTTGGTATCAAATAAATATGCTTTTGTTGGCTTCCAATATAGAAGTGAAGAGATAACATTTTTGAATTTAGCATCTGTTGCCGTATTTATATAGCCTTTCATACTATGAGAGCAATCAAGATATAATACAGCATTTTCAGGTACAGATTTAACTGGCTGAACAATGATTTGTTCTGTACTTTGGTTTGAAATTGTGTCAGTAGCGGTGGTACTTGAATCATCATTAGATTTGGTACCATTACTACCACATGCAGATAATAGGAGACAAAGACTTGCTCCAAATAATACAGCAGAATGTTTGATTCTCTTCATTTCTTTTATTTTTTAACTTGTTTCCTTTTATGAGTCTTTTGTAACATAAAATATGTCATCATAAGACATTTTTTTAGTCATAGTTCCACAAAAGAACTATAAGTATTGAGTAAATACCTGATTTAAAATATTATGCAAAATCGTTTACTGATATTTTTATAACATTTTCAATCATAGCAAACTGATTTATAAAAAAATACTAAAAGAGCAAATGAAAACGATTTGTTTCATTAAAATGAAAACATTTCCATAACTCATTGAATGTAAATTTATTCAGAGGTGTCATTTAATTTCTTATTGAAGGAAAAATAATTGCCTAATTCTTCTCTGCTTTAAAAGATTTTTTGTAATTTTGCAAACGGTGCATAGTTCTTTTGTGGAACTACTCCAATAATGACCTGATAAGTCCTTGATTGGCATCATCTATCACCGAGTTTTCCAACATTGTTAGATAAATCTGCGTTGTCTGTTCAGAGGTGTGTCCCATACCAGCACTGATGACAGAAATGGGAACATTATGGTTTCTTGCAGCAGTGGCCCAACTGTGGCGTGAGGTGTAAGATGTCAATTTGCAACTGGCAGGCAACATCTTTGATAATCGTCTCAATTGTCTATTATGGTTGTTGATTGCGACTTGATATTCTTCGTACGCTTGTTTTGTTTCCGTTGAAGTTAATATCGGGAAAACAAAAGGTGATAATGCAGATGAATATCGGTCAATTATTCGCTGTATACTTGGTTCTATACGCACACTCAATAATTGCCCTGTTTTACGGCGGGCATAACATATCACTCCGTTTTGGATATTCTCTTTCTTCAGATAGGCAATATCTACGAATGCCATCCCACGGGTACAATAGCTGAAAATAAATATATCCCTTGCAAGTGCAAGAGGAGTATCTTCTGTTAATTTCAGTTTATACAACTGCGATATTACAGACTCTGAAACAGCACGCTTGCGGGTACGATCAATGCCCGTATAAACCTCAGTAAATGGATGTGATTGTTCAACAAGTTTTTGTCTTACCGCCTTGTTGTAAACGGCTCGCATTATACGCATATAGAATGAAATTGAGTTCCGTACCATTCCTCGTTGTACGAGAAAGACATTATAGTCAGCAATAAGATGTTCCGTCATCGCCGAAAATGGCAGATTGACCCCGCCAAGAAACTCGGCGAAGTTCTTCATCGTTTTCTCATAGTTCTGTGCTGTACCCAAGCGATTGGCATTACGCATCAACCGTATCTGATTCTTCATAAAGTCCAATACCGATACATGACATTCCGGAGACTTGTAGCGTTTAATAATGTCTCCAACAAAATAGGTTACTCCGCTACCATCCAAGTCTTTGACAATTCGTTTCAATAGTGCAATATCACTATCTATACGATTCTGAATAATGCTTTTGTCAGCAACACTTATAACAACCTGTCCTCTCATTGCATCCCACTCGTTGGGCTGCAATCGGATATTGGTTGTTATCTGCTGTGTCGCTCTGCGATGAGTCACTTGATAAAATATCGTTCCTGCACGTCCTGTTACAGATGAAAGACGTAATTTTACTTTTATTGTTGCCATAAGCGTGATAAACGGTTTAAGATGATACAATTAGAGCCTTCTCTCAATTGCTTAAGGGAAGGCTCTTTAAATAACGGCTACGGGATATACAGCAATTGAAACTCTCTTTTTCTGCGGAGTTCGATGCTGGGTATTGGCTTGCCTTTATAGCAACGGTACGAGATATACTCCTCGTAAATACCCCTGTCGCCGGACTCTATTTTCTTGATGAGGTTACTCTTCGGGCGTTTACCATATCCTAACAATCTGCTGTGGCCGACATTGTAAGCCAAAACCGTTAGCAACAGAGCATCTTTCCCATACTGTCGGAAATACTTGTATCGTTCCAATAAGTCGGCTCTGAGTAACGAATCGGCCTGTGCTTCAGTAATGTCTGCTGTCAAGTTCTCGTGTGGAAGCAGTTTATGCCCATAACCGATGTATGGATAGTGTTTCGCCGAATGCCACCCCTCAAACTCCTTAATGAGTGCTACTGCCTTATTGAACAGTTCCGCTGAAATCTCCTTTGGTAGTGGTGGCGATGAGTCGCCGCCACGTGTCTGTGCCTTGGCATATCCACAAAGCAAGGTCAGACATATAATCATCAACTTTATTCTCATAGATTCACTTTTAGTGATTGGTTATGGTGGCAGACACCCGACAAGCGAGTGCCTGCTACCGTTGGTTAAGGATTGATGTTGATTGGAGAGACGATAGTTCCTATGGGAGTAATAGTGTTACCCTCTGTGTTATCCTCTTCCTCCTTCGCCTCGTTATTGAAAGTGAATGTAAGCTGATAGAGCTGGTCGTGGTTATCCTCGAAATAGACATCTATCGTCTGCTGATCCTCACACTCCGAGGTGTAGTACAGACGGAATACATCTCTGTCAAGCGGATAGCGGTCATTCGGGAGTAATACCATACCATCATCCATTCTCAAAGTACCCTCGCCATCGGGCTGTAAGTAACGAATCGTGTAGCGAGTATCGGAGAAATACCCCTCACGCACAATCTCACAGCGTATCTCCGCTGTCTCACCCTGTACCAATCGCTTGGGAACGGGCATAGTTTCAACCGTAAAAGGATAGGCTTGCTGAACATCGAGGTCATCCTCGCAAGATGTGAAGCCCAATACTGCGGTCATCATGGCACCGCAAACCATCATATAGGAAAATAACTTTTTCATAACGCATTTAATTTTAATTGATAATAAACTTGACACCTAAACCGAACTGAGTGCTGAACTTGCCGAGTGAGCCTCCCCAGAGGACACGCTCACGCACATTGGCAAGCAGTACAATACGGTCTGTTATATAACTCTCCAATTCAAGGGTGATGGCACCGCCATAGATGAAGGCATCCTTGGCAAGCAGCGTAGAGCCGTCATAGAGCATCTTATCACCCCAATTCACCGTTTCGTAGCCTGCCAATACAGAGCCACCGATAGAGAGGAAGAAGGTCTTTGTAGGATCGGACAGGAACTTCAGGTAGTAACCGCCCTCGGCTGTGAACTGGGCACGCGGTACAGATGTGCCGCGATAGTCGTAGTTCTTGAGCAGATACTCTGCCCCCACCACCCAGCGGTTAGCCTTCTTGGTATATCCCGACATCGCTATTCCCGTGTAGTAGTTGAGCGGAGATTTCGAGCCGTTTACAAAGCCACCTCTGAGCTCCACACCCATCATCTTCGGGAGATAACGCTGGGCGTATGCCTGCCCTGACGAGAGGGCAAGCGATACGACTGCAACAAGTAGAAACAGATACTTTTTCATGGTTACTTCACTTTAAGTTCGTTGATTACTTTTGCTCTTACGATGTCCTCACTCTCCACGGTGAAGGTCTGGTGTCTGCCACCGCTCTTCTCATGCATCTCCACCACAAGCACCTTGTCGGCAGGGATGGTGAACTTATCGAAGACAAATACGGTACGCTCATCCTTGTTGCCTGCAACGGTTGTGGCATAGTCGTAGGCACGCAGAGGGAAGATAACCTGCTCCTGAATGGCTGTACGCTTCATCACCTGCTTATCCACAATCTTGAAGGTTATGAAATCCACCTCGTAAGGTACATTCGATGTGTTCTTCACCTGCGTATGGAAGTAGAGCAAACCATTGTGGGTGTATAGTCCACGCAACAGGTACTGGATACCGAAAGCCTTGCTACCGATGTGCTTGATGTGGCGTTTGTTGTCCTTGTGGATAGCTTTGCTGATAAGGTGTACTAACTTAGGCGACTCACTGCCAAGCTCCTGCAAATAGATGTCGAGAGCATTGTTAGGACGGTTTACCTCACTACCATCGTGAATGAAATCCTTCATCTCGATATTCAGGAGCAGAGGCTCATCCGAGTACTTCACATTGAAGGTGTAGAAACTGCCACTCTCGGTAATCACCGACATATTGGTCTCATCGCGGAAGTTCTTTACCGTAGCCTTCACACGAATCACATTCTCCGAACCGTCGGCCTTGCCTGCGATAAGGTTGGGCGAGCCAAGATCCACATAGCGTACCGCCGCAGGGAAGATGATGTGGGTGGTCTTGTCGTATGTCACCTCCAAGCCGTAAGGAGGAATCATACGGTCAAAGGTCAGCTTCTTTGTCAGACCGTGATAGATGTCGCCATCCTCCTGCTGTGGGTAGATGTCCGCTGTGAGGGTTACATCGTTAGCGACTGTGTTAGTTACTGCGGTTGAATCAACCGACTGTGCATTGGCACTTACAACGCCCATCGTGAGGGCAAGCATTACAAAAATCTTTTTCATGTCTTTAATGTTTTAATAGGTTATTGATTGTTTTGATAAAGCATCAGGGTATATCCTGATTTGAGGTTTACCTTCTCTTCACGCATCTTCTTGGAGATATACTGCGACACGCCCTGTATGGCACCACGACCTACTTCGGACAGCAGTTGGTCTCCGGCAGACTGGTTGGTGATGGATATGCTCGTTCCGAGGTTCTGCCCCAGATTTGCCGCCATCTCCTTTGCTGCACTTGCCTCCATGGAGCCGGGTATGAAGATTCCCGCCTGTCCGTCATTGTCGTGGACGGTGAGTTCTACGGGAATGATAGTTCCGTTATGCTCCACCTGAAGAATCTCGATGTCGAGTCTTTCGCCTTTGATGCTGCCTTCGCCCGTGATGAGGGTGTTGTGTGGCAGTACATACTTCCCGACACGCATCGCCTCCAAGAGCCTGAGTCGCACGCTCTGACCGCTCGTTATGGTCTGGTCGCCATGCACACACGCCTTGATGGTGTTGCGCGCTGTCTGCTGTGGTGCTTCTCCTACCGCAGTATGAAAGCCACCGCCTACGGATTGCGACAAGCGTGCTATCATCATCGAGTCGCTCACAGGCTGAGCGAGTGCCGACACTACGGGAGTCGTTACATGACCTACGGGCTGTGCCTTCGCCTTGCCGCTTCGTGTGGTGGTCTCCACCTCCTCGGCTGCGCCCTCGGAGGTGGCGGCTGTATTGCCGGGCATATACTTCGCTGCAAGCTCGTATGACTTCTCCAAGAGTGCCACTTGGTCGGCATATGTAGGCTGGCTGTTTTGCTGCTGTGCCATCGACTGCTTCAACTCCTCAAGCTCCGCTTTCAGAGCCTCCTTTTCGGGATCCTCACGTGGCTGTTCGTAGAAACTGCCGAGTGTGGCGTTGATGTCATTGTAGGCAGATGTGGATGTGGAGAACGAGTTGCTACGACTACTGCTGCCACTTCGATAGGATGAACTGCTACCACCTGTGTATCTCGGCTCTTCGGGTATCTCGACCACCTCTTCCTCCTCGTCATCGGTGGTCATTGCCGTAAAGTCCTCAAGCGTACGCATCTTCTGCTCCTGCTTGACACGCATATCCTCCAACTCGTAGGCTGCAATCTTATCCGCTTCGATGCCTGCACCTCGCGGATCGGGAAGTTCAGCGTTGAAGCCCACCTTCTGCTGTTCTGCCTGTACCTGCTCCTTCGATGGTTTGAAGATGAAGTAGAATGATACAAGGCATAGCATAACCATTCCGCCATACACAAGAATTTTCTTGATTTGCTCCTTTCTTTTCAGAGCGTTAGCATCGTTACTCATGGCTCTCTGAATTAAATTGGTTAAAGAACTCTTCCATCTCTCGTATCTTCTTATCCGAGAGGCTGTCGGCAGGAGCTGCCTCCTCCTCGATAATCAGGTTGGTGGCAGGCGGCTCACTTCTGACATACTCCTCATACCTGTAATCGGGAGCAGGCATAAAGATTACATAAAGAGCCAATCCTATATATGCCAGCATAAGGGCACAGATGATAAGGCGTTTGCTCTTCGATGTCTTGTTGTTCCAAGACTTGTTGATTGAATCCTTGATTCTCTGAATGTACTTTTTCATCGCTGTAAATGTTAATGGTGAATAATTGGGTTATCTGTCATAGACTCTCAGGTCCTTGTTCTCCACCACACGGAACGCCTCGAAGATGAATCCGTGAGGATTGTTGTCGCTGCGTGTGGAGTTGAGCAATCGCCCTTTGGTTACAAGGCTACGCTCGGTGATACTCTTCTCACGGATGATGGATAGTCGTGCATATGTCACCACCTCGTAGGGATAGTGGTTGAAGTTGCAGCTTATGCTATCCACTTCGATACGCTGTGTTACATTGCCCGAGATGATACGGTTGTAATATCCCTGCTCCGCAAGGTCGCTGTAGTGCTCGTATGCCGAGCGGTCGCTTAGGAACATTGCCCTCTGGATATTACCCTCGATGGCACTCTTGTCGGGTGCAAGCGTGAAGAATAGTTCGTGGAAACGCTTCACATGCTCCCTTGCCTCCACAGGACGATTCTGCTCCAAGTCCTGCGAGAGAGCCAGCATCAGCGACTTGCCCTCGTCAAGGACATATATCTTCTGTCGTTGTGCCTCGGCAAAGCTGTATGCCTTCCAAAGCGAGAAGCCCACAAGTGAAGCACAGACAAAGAGGTAGGCAATGCCGAAGAAGCGTATCTGCCTGAAGCCGGTCTCGATGTTTTTAAGTGATTTGAATTCCATTTGAATACTGTTTAGTAGGTTATCGTTTAAGTAATCTTCCTGCGATGTTGCCGATGGCAGCACCTGTCGCACCTGCTGCTATCGATCCCGTGCGGCTCGCTGTCTGTGCCACATTCCTGCCGTAGTTACCTGCACCGCCGCCTGCCTGGATTATCCAGTTGGCCACTGTCGGAATGGTGAAATATCCGATGATGCCGATAATGAGAAAGGTGATATAGACCGCATTCGACCCGTCAGGGATGAAGTTGGGATCAGACAGTTGCTCGATGTCCTTCTGTAGCATCAGTACCTGTATGCGTGCAAGCACGCTACTGAAAAGGTCGCTTACGGGCAGCCACAGATAGATACTGATATATCGGACAAACCACTGCGTGAGTGAGGCGTGGAAACCGTCCCAACAGGATATCGCAAAGGATATAGGTCCGAGTATCGAGAGGACTATGAGGAAGAATGTTCTCAGCGTGTCTATGACAAGGGCTGCGGCATTGAACATCAGTTCCAACAGTTCACGAAAGAAGTTCTGAACAGCCTTTTTCATATTGTACATCGCACGGTCCATATACATTCCGCAAGCCTCTATCGCATCCAATGCACCCAACTCATCGAGTTTGTTGTCGAAAGACTCCTTATCCACGAGGTAGGCCGTTTCGGGATTGCGTTTCATAGCCTCAAACTCCAGCTTGTCCTTCTGCCTGCGATACTCGTTCATATCGAAGGTCTGTGTTTCGAGGATTCTATGCGTTCCTGTCACTATGGGCGACATCACACTGTTGAGCGTGCCCAACACCAATGTCGGAAAGAACATGATACACAGTCCGAGAGCAAAGGGACGCAGGAGCGGAAAGACATCTATAGGCTCGGCTCTTGCCAATGACTGCCAGACACGATAGGCGACATAGAAGAGAGCACCCAATCCGGCAAGTCCTTTTGCGACACCCGTCATCTGCGAACAGAGGGGCATCATATCCACATACAGATTCTGGAGTATCTGATGCAGATTGTCAAAGTTTACTGCTAATAGTACCATAGTCGTAGGATTTCAGGTTTACCAATAGCGTTCACTCGGCTAGCCGTAGAGGGACATCACACGGTCAACATCGTTCTGCTTCTTCGCTCTGAGGTAGGACACTCCGATATTCTTGTTGGTGTAGTACTGCACAAGCCCACGGTATTGGAGCATCTCGCTATAACACTTGTCGATGATATCCATACGGTCCTTGTCGCTCATCGAGAGCCCGTTCTCATTGACCACCGATTTAAGGTCATTCAATAGGTGGGCACTCTCTTCGAGCAGTTTGGTATAGCCTAGAGCGATGGCACTGAGCTCCTCCACCGTGAAGTAGGGGTCGTTGAGCATACGCTCAAAGCTGTTCACATAGATGTCGGTAATGTCGCCTACAAGCAGGATTGTCTGCTGCACCTTGCGTGCATCGCGGACAAGGTTCTTCACCTTCTTCAGAGCATCGTAGTACTCCTTGCCCTGCTTATAGATCTTTACTGTCTCCTGGAAGTTCTGAATCATCGTACTTGCCGTAGATGATGTATGCACGATGTTCTTCGTGGCATTGATGATGCCTTGTGCGAGGTTGCCAGGGTCTGTCACCACCCACTGCGCCCTCGATGTCTGGCTGACAAAGAGAGCCACCAGACAGAGTATACAAATTTTCAATCTCATACTGTTACGAATTAAATGGTGAATAAATGGGTTACTTATTTTCGCTTACTCTCGGCAAGCTGCTTGATGGCAAGTTCAATGTCTCCGCCCAACTTCTCGGTGAGCCGCTGCAACTCCAGTTTCTCGGTCTCCTCGGTGGTGTAGCAGTAGTACTCTTCGGGAGATACCTCCGTGGCATAGACTGCCGACTGCGAGCCGC
>Ga0233360_1000060_pt1 | contig 29760 bp, 18 predicted proteins | sample ElkDunMinimDraft_20_FD_180671 | JGI IMG/M metagenome (GOLD analysis project Ga0233360, IMG submission 180671) | Fecal eukaryotic communites from dung pellets of Tule Elk in California, USA - Elk Dung A0 | ecosystem: Host-associated > Mammals > Digestive system > Large intestine > Fecal | place...
CTGAAGATAGAGTTCTCGGTGCCTGAGCGCTACTCGGGAGTACTTAAGGCTGGTGCCCGACTCAACTTCACAGTGGAGGGCGACCTTGCCGAGCGTTCAGCGAAGGTGTATGCTACGGACTCTCGCGTGAATATGGACACGCGAACCTTCACTGTGCGTGCTCTGTATGACAACTCCGACGGTGCCCTGTTCCCCGGACGCTATGTCAACGTGAACCTGCTCACTCGCGAATATCCCGATGCTATCGCCGTACCGAGCGAGGCCATCGTGTCGGAGATGGGTCACGACAAGGTGTTCCTCTACAAGGGCGGCAAGGCTGTGACGACCATTATCACCAAGGGCATACGCAACGAGGAACTTGTGCAGGTGGTGCAGGGCTTGGCTGTAGGCGACACCGTCATCACGACGGGTACGATGCAGTTGCGTGAGGGACAGAGCGTGGTGCTGGACAATGTCAAGCAAATTAAAAATTAAAAATTGAAAATTATCCTTCGGTTGTTTATCCTCTGTCCTTATGGGACATCAACGAATGAACTTTCAATTTTCAACTTTCTAAAGTGACTTTTAATTTTCAACTTTTAACTTTCAATTTTTCGAAGTGAATATATCAGAACTAAGTATACGTCGCCCGGTGCTCGCCACGGTGTTTACGCTCATTATCGTACTGTTCGGTGCGATAGGTTACATGAGCCTGGGTGTCCGTGAATATCCGTCGGTGGATAATCCCATTATCTCGGTATCATGCTCGTATCCCGGTGCCAATGCCGATGTCATAGAGAATCAGATTACCGAGCCACTGGAGCAGAATATCAATGGTATACCGGGTATCCGCTCACTGACCAGTGTGAGCCAGCAGGGACAGTGCTGGATTACGGTGGAGTTTGAGTTGTCGGTCGACTTGGAGACAGCTGCCAACGACGTGCGCGACAAGGTGTCGCGTGCACAGCGCTTCCTGCCACGAGACTGCGACCCACCAACCGTATCGAAGGCCGATGCCGATGCATCGCCTATCCTTATGGTGGCCATACAGAGTGACAAACGCTCGTTGTTGGAGCTGAGCGAGATTGCTGACCTTACCGTGAAGGAGCAGTTGCAGACCATCCCCGAAGTGAGTGCCGTAAATATCTGGGGTGAGAAGAAGTATTGCATGCGTCTGTGGCTCGATCCCGTGAAGATGTCAGGCTATGGCATCACCCCGATGGACGTGAAGAGCGCACTCGACTCAGAGAATGTGGAGCTTCCCTCTGGTAGTATCGAGGGTAACACGGTGGAGCTGTCCATCCGTACGCTCGGATTGATGCATACGACCGAGGAGTTCAACAACCTTGTAATTAAGGAGAGCAACGGACGCATCGTAAGATTCAGCGACATAGGCCGTGCAGAACTGAGCGCCCGCGACATCAAGAGCTACATGAAGATGAACGGTGTGCCCATGGTGGGTGTGGTAGTGGTGCCGCAGCCCGGTGCCAACCATATCAACATTGCCGAGGCGGTGTATGAGCGTATGGAGATTATGAAGAAGGATCTCCCCGAGGATGTGGAGTATAAGTATGGTTTCGACAATACCCGCTTCATTCGCGCCTCTATCAATGAGGTGAAGAATACGGTGGTAGAGGCATTCGTGCTCGTTATCATCATTATCTTCCTCTTCCTCCGCGACTGGCGCGTGACGCTTGTGCCCTGTATCGTAATCCCGGTATCGCTCATCGGTGCATTCTTCATCATGTATCTGCTGGGCTTCTCCATCAATGTGCTCACGATGCTTGCCATCGTGCTCTCCGTGGGTCTGGTGGTGGACGATGCCATCGTAATGACGGAGAATATTTATATACGCATAGAGAAGGGCATGCGTCCGCGTGCCGCTGGTATCGAGGGCGCCAAGGAGATTTTCTTTGCCGTAATCTCTACCACTATCACCTTGCTTGCCGTGTTCTTCCCCATCGTCTTCATGGAGGGTACCACAGGCCGATTGTTCCGCGAGTTTGCGCTGGTGATTGCCGGCGCGGTGATCATATCATCCTTTGCCGCGCTCACCGTAACCCCGATGCTGGCTACCAAGATCTTGAAACGCCGCAAGGAGCAGCCGTGGTTCTATCGCGTGACAGAGCCTTTCTTCGTGTGGCTCAACAACTTCTACGAGCGCTCGCTCAAATTCATCCTGCGCTACCGCGCCATAGCACTGATAGTTATGATCATTTCATTTGGTGGTTGTATATGGATGTGGGGCGAGATACCCTCCGAGATGGCTCCACTTGAAGACCGCTCGCAGATTACCATCCGTACGATGGGTCCTGAGGGCGTGACCTATGAATATATGCGCGACTATACGGAGGAGATTAGCCGTCTGGCCGACTCCATCATGCCCGATGCCGAATTCATCACAGCACGTGTGTCGAGCGGTTCGGGTAACGTACAGATTACCTTGAAGGACATCAAGGACCGCGACTACTCGCAGATGGAGGTGGCCGAGCAGCTCTCCAAGGCGGTGCAGAAGAAGACGGGTGCCCGCTCGTTCGTGCAGCAGCAGTCGACCTTCGGCGGACGCCGTGGCGGTATGCCCGTACAGTATGTGCTGCAGGCGACCAGCATAGAGAAGCTGGCCGAGGTGTTGCCCGAGTTTATGACCCGTGTGTATGAGAACCCCACTTTCCAGATGGCCGACGTGAACCTCAAGTTCAGCAAGCCCGAGGTACGCATCCAGATAAACCGCGAGAAAGCCAATCTGATGGGTGTGAACACCCGTGATATTGCACAGACTCTGCAATATGGACTCAGCGGTCAGCGTATGGGATACCTCTACCTCAATGGCAAGCAGTATGAGATTGTGGGTGAGATCAACCGCCAGCAGCGTAATGCTCCGGCCAATCTTAAGTCCATCTATATGCGTAGTGACAATGGAGAGATGATACAGATGGACAACCTTGTGGAACTTGTCGAGGGTATAGCACCCCCGAAGCTGTATCGCTACAACCGTTTTGTGGCGGCTACCGTATCGGCAGGTTTGGCCGAAGGGAAGACCATCGGTGACGGTCTTGACGAGATGGACAAGATTGCTGCCGAGGTGCTCGACGACACCTTCCGTACCGCCCTGTCAGGTGAGTCCAAGGAGTTCCGCGAGAGTTCGTCGAGCCTCTTCTTCGCCTTTGGCTTGGCACTCGTGCTCATCTACCTGATTCTCGCTGCACAGTTTGAGAGCTTCAAGGACCCCATCATCATCATGATTACCATCCCATTGGCCATCTTCGGAGCACTCATCTTTATGATGGTAGGTGAGCAGACGATGAACATCTACTCGGAGATCGGTATGATTATGCTTGTGGGATTGGTGGCCAAAAACGGTATCCTTATCGTGGAGTTTGCCAACCAACGCCAAAAGAATGGCGAGGACAAGATGACAGCCATACGCGAAGCATCCGTACAGCGCTTGCGCCCGATCCTTATGACCAGTGCATCGACCATCCTTGGTCTCTTGCCGCTGATGTATGCCACGGGGGAGGGATGCAACGGACGTATCGCCATGGGTACAGCCGTGGTGGGCGGTATGCTCATCTCTACTATCATGACCATGTATGTGGTGCCAGCCATATACAGCTACATTTCAACCGACCAATCAAAAGAGGAGGACAACCAATGAGACACCGATATATATATGTAGCAGCATTTTTGCTGAATGCGCCTTGCCTGACGTCAGCAAACTGTCCCTCTGTTTATAGAGGGACGAGCGAAACGCAGTGGAGCGGAGGGAGTTCCAAGCAAAGCGCGGAGTTTACAACCATCACCCCTGACTCCACCTCTATCCTCTCCACCCTGCATAGCGAAACTCTACAGACGACCGAGAATACCCGACCGTCGTCCTTGAAGGAGTGTCTTGAGCGAGGGCTCGACAAGAACTACTCGCTTCGCATCACCCGCAACGAGGAGCAGATGGCAGCCAACAATGCCACGATGGAAAATGCCGGACTGTTCCCCTCGGTGAGCCTCTCGGCAGGATATAACGGTGCCCTCAACAGCAGCGATGCAGTGAACCGTGCCGATGAGAGCGTGACAAAGACCCGAGGCATCTATGACGATGGGCTCAATGCAGGCATAGATGTGTCGTGGACTGTGTTCAACGGATTCCAGCTGCAGGCCAACTACAATCGCTTGCGCGAGCTCAAACTGATTTCCGCTACCCAGACACGCCTTGCCATTGAGGATTACATGGCCGAACTTACCGCTGAGTACTACAACTTCGTACAACAGCGCCAGCGCCTGCAAAACTACCTCTCGGCCGTGGAACTCTCGCGCGAACGTCTCCGCATTGTCTATGAGCGTTGGATGATCGGTTCACTCTCACGGCTCGACCTGCAGCAGGCACGTGTGGACTTCAATGCAGACAGTGCCCAGTGCCTCAAGCAACGCGAACTGTTGGCCTCATCGCGCATCCGTCTTCACGAGCTGATGGCCGAAGACAGTCTCAATGTCAACTTCACCTCCTGCGACGAAGACATCGAACTGCTTGCCTTGCCACAGTTTGACAGTCTTTGGGTGCTCACCAAACGGAATAACGCCTCCATGATGATCGCGGCTCAAAACCAGACCTTGGCCGAGATTGACCTGCGCAGTGTACGCTCGCGCAACTACCCTTACGTGCGCCTCAATGCCGGCTATGGCTACAACACCAACCGCTATGGTTCCGGCAATACCCTACGCCGTAACCAATGGGGTGGCGATGTGGGTGTGACCATCGGCTTCAACCTCTACGACGGCAAGCGTCGTAGCGAACAACGCAATGCCCGCCTCTCAGTAAAGAATGCCGAGCTGCAACAATATGACCTCACCCTCGCGCTCTACACCGACCTAGCCGACCTGTGGCAGGCCTACGAAAACAACCGCATGCTGCTCGCCTTAGAGAAGGAGAACGTCATCGCTGCCCGCGAGAACTACGACATCGCCCACGAGCGTTATCTCCTCGGCGACCTCTCCGGCATTGAGATGCGCGAGGCACAGAAGAGCCTCCTTGATGCTGAGGAGCGCATCCTCGTGGCCGAGTACAACACCAAGGTATGCGAGATTTCGCTGCTCCAGCTCAGCGGTGGCATCACGGTATATTTAGAATAAGGCTGTCCTGATGCATCTTTTTCAATAAGTAATCCCTGTATAAACATGTTTATACAGGGATTATGGTTAGATTCTATATGTTTGCTGATTACTCTACGATAGTCATCTCATCGACGAGGTGTTTGCAGCCACCCAGTTTCTCGAGAATGAAGAGTACGTAGCGGATATCTACCACGATGCAGCGTTGCTTGTCATTGTCAAAGTTGATATCGCCACTCAGTGACTCCCAATTGCCATCGAAAGCCGAGCCAATGAGTTCGCCGTTGGCATTCATCACGGGACTTCCACTATTACCGCCTGTGATATCATTGGTGGTGATGAAGTTTACAGGCAAGCGACCATCGTTCATTGCATAGCGGCCATAGTCCTTGGCGGCATAGAGTTGCTTGAGCTTCTCGGGCACTACAAACTCGGGATTGGCGGCATCCTCCTTCTCCATCACACCCTCAAGTGTGGTGTAATAGTCGTAGCTAACTCCGTTCTTGGGACTATAGGGCTTCACTGTACCGTATGTAAGACGCAGGGTAAAGTTCGCATCAGGTGCCTTGGGCGTGGGAGCATACATCTCACAGAGACCACGTACATACGTTTTGTGCAGGAGTTGTAACTCGTCACGAGTAGCGGCTGTGGCTGCATTGAGACGAGTGTACATCTCCCACTTACCACGCGAGAAAGCTGTTGCAAGGTCTTTATCTATAGCCTTAGCCGAAGGTTTCTTGAGGAACTTCTCGAGATTCTGTTCGTTAGCAGTGATGGAGTTGTCATACATATCGTCGATGTAGCGGTCGATGTTGCCCTTATACTCCATGTCGATGATGGCATAGAAGGCGGGCAACTCAATATTCATCTCCTTATAGAGGGCAAAGAGCGTCTTGGCAACCTTACGGTCTACCTCGTGATCGTAGTCCTTATTATGTATTTGGGCATACGACTTGCGCAGTTCATCGCTCCACTTGGCTATGGCCTCCTTGTTCTTACCCTTGATAGCCACCTTGAGGCTGTCCATCACACGGTAGGGAGCTCCGAACTCAATACCCATCATGAAGGTCTCGGTGAATGCCATACGCAGATAGGCCTCGGATGATGTCTTGGCCATGAGATCATCAATCTTGGACACTACGGTAGCATACTCGTCATTGCCTTGTTCGGCTGCAAAGCGGGCAAAGCGTGCCTCCTGTTCGGTCTTGGCCTCGCGTACCTTGTTGTCGACAATGGCTTTGTTCATTCCAATGGAGTTCTTCCAATAGTTACTGCTGCTGGCATACTTGCCCGCATACTGGATGCGTACCTTGTCGCTGGCAGCCATCTCCTTCTTCAATACTTCCTGACGAGCTTCACGCACCTGAATGCGTGGAGTGTTCTGGCAATCCATACGGTGCTGAATCTCGCTGCGGGTGAGGAATCGCTGGGTGCTGCCGGGGAAGCCCATCACCATGGCATAGTCGCCCTCATTGAGCCCCCTGACAGAGATGCTCAGATGCTTGGGAGTGCGGAGAGGAACGTTGTTCTCGCTATAGAGGGCGGGATTGCCCAGTGAATCGGCATAAATGCGGAACATGGAGAAGTCGCCTGTGTGGCGCGGCCACATCCAGTTGTCAGTCTCACCACCAAACTTGCCCACCGACGAGGGAGGTGCAGCTACCATGCGGATATCAGAATATACCTTGAGGAAGAACAAATAGTAGCGGTTGCCAGCATAGAAGGGGCGCACGATGGCCTCTACACCGGGCATGCCATCATACTCGCTGGCCTTGAGCTCCTCACTGGCCATGCGACCCAGGAACTGATATGACAGCGACTGTGCCTCGCTGATACTGTCGCTCGCAATGAGGGCATTCACCTTATCGGTAACATCCACAATCTTCTCTACAAAGGTAAATTCCAGTCCTGGAGTAGGCAGTTCCTCACTGTGGGTCATAGCCCAGAATCCATCGGTAAGGTAGTCGTGCTCCACGGAACTGTGTTGCTGAATGGCACCATAGCCACAGTGATGGTTGGTGAGAATGAGTCCCTCGGGAGATACAATCTCACCCGTGCAACCACCGCCAAAGATACCTACAGCATCCTTGATTGAGGGGGCAGTGGGGTTGTAGAGGTCGCTGCCTTCAAGTTGCAGCCCCTGCTTCTTCATTTGATCCACCAAGTACTGCTCCTCCATCATCTGAAGCAGCCACATTCCTTCGTCAGCTTTCACGCCTAAGATTGCGCAGGCCAACATCATCGTTACATAAAGTCTTAATCTTTTCATCTTTAAAATTTAATTTAAGTTTCACAAGCTCAACATTCAAGAGTTCAGGAGTTCTGTAGTCTTCGCTTCGCTCAGGAGTTCAGACAATGGCTTTGAGCTCTATGTAAAAACTATCGTCTGTACTCCTGTAACTCCTGAACTCCAGAAACTCCTTTACTTGCGAAAGTTGAGATTTTAATTATTTTACTAAATACTTTTCTCCTTTACATATATATATGCCGCTCTGGAGTTGAGCTGCATCTCCCAACAGCGAAGAGGCTGCCACTACCCTACGGCCATCGAGCGTATATACCACATCAGACGGGGTCTGAAAGTTGCCTACCGCTTCATCGAGAGCCGTATCTCCTTCTATCGTGACAGTCAACGGATCTGATACGGCATTGGCAATGTTCGCTGTACCGCTATATAGCGCCTTTATAGTATAGGTTCCTGGCTTCAACTGCATGCAGGAATACACAGCTTTGCCATCGGCATCCAGCGTGAGGGTACCAATAATGCGGTCATCCAGGTGGAGCTGGATATATCCTCCTGCCGCACCGTTTACACTTACTGTAATATCAAAGGGGATGCCAGCCTGCTGCTTGGTGCCTGCCTCAACAACAACATTAGCAACCTCGGCACGCTCTACCGCACTCACTCTATAGAGACTGCTGGCGTGTGCAGGCAAGGTGTCGGCAAGTTCGGTGTCCTTGAAAACTCCTCTTGAAACACCCGTCCACATCTCGGTAACGGTACACTCCTGTCCTGCGGCAAAGCCCAAGGCTGTAAGATCGAGCGGTACTACATCGTAACTGACAGGAGCCGGGTCTTCGGTAAACACACGGAACTCCATTGTCACATTCGAACCTGAAGGCGCATTCTTCACCTCATCGTCATAACCCACTACCGACTTGAACATCACATACTCGTGTCCCTCAGGAAGCGTGAAGGTGAGCATTGACGGTGCATTCGTGCCATATCCCTTGGGATAGGTAGTACCCTTCACACGAAGAGCATTGCCATCATTACTACGGTTCTTGCGCGGTGAGTTCCAACCGTTGATGGGATTGGCATCCCAGTTCAAGATATCACCCAAGGCAGTTTCATTTCCCTCGGCATCTACAAGCACAGGATTGGCCCAATCAGCGTGATCGTAACCGAGGCCATCGCCTCCGTTTGTCACTACGAGGTATAGTTTCTTGGCACCTGTAATATCGGCTTGTAGGGTCTGCCCATTGCGGTTCTCAGCCTTGCGGCTCACTAATCCGCTGGTGGCAATCTGCTTTGTGGGGTCTACACGCAACACTTTGGAACCAGCATTGCCATCAGTCACCTCCTCACGATAGGTGGGATCCTCGGTAAATACCATAAACTCTACCGATGACTTACTGCCCTGATCAGTGCCAGTCTTGTCCAGACCAGCCTTGGCTGTAAACTTCACAGCGTTTTCAGGAATATCGAAGAGCAGGATTGAGTTGGCGTGTGTGGCAAATCCCTTCTTATAGGATGTGCCGTTGATAGAGAGCGTACCACCATTGAGGTTCCTGTTGGTCTGTATACTGCCCCAACCGCAGGTGCCGTGTACGTAACCTTGTGCCGTGAGGTCAATGGTAGTGCCATCGGCCAGTGTGACGGTAGGATTTATCCAGTCGGCATGATCACAGTCGTAGCCGTCGCCTCCGTCAGTAGCTATCAAGGCCAATGTAGTGCTGCCTTCAGGAATGGTTGCCTCCACATCCGTTGCATACCCCGTAGTCAAATACGATATGGTGCCGCTGCGGTAAAGGGCATTCTTTGGGTTTACATACTCGGATCCACCCACATTGAATAGTGCCACAAACTTATCACCATTGGCTGGGTCATCGGCAGTCCAGATAATGCGATTGTCATCACGGCTCAATTGACGATTGCCAGCGGAATAGCTATGCATATACAGAACCTCGCGATTGGTAAGCAGGAGATTGTCCTGTGTGCGGTTCTTCGGTAAGTGGCCTCCATACATCAAGGGTGACTTGAAGATGATCCACAGGTTCATCATCGTGTATTGCTCATCTTCAGTGAATCCACACCAACGTTCTGCACCCCGTTCGCCACGTATGCTGATACGCCCTAACGGCAACATATCGGCATCGGGCCAAGTACCGGGAGCTATGTGGGGAGCCCACTTGGCACACACCTGGAACTGATAGTTGAGCTGGCTCCAGTTGTCCCAGAAGTCATCGACCGTACGCCACATATTGGCATGCGTCTTCACGTGTTTCACCTCATCCAAAGGAGTCTCACCCGGTGAAATGCTCAACACGATAGGACGGCCGCAATGGTCGATGGCACGACGTATCATCTCTATCTCTGCCTTGTGGTAGGGACGGGCGATATCGTCAATCTTGATAAAGTCAACTCCCCACTCGGCATACAGTTCAAAGATGGAGTTGTAATACTCTTGTGCACCCGGTTTCGAGTAGTCTACCTTATAATTGTCGCGCAACCACGTGCAGGCCGAGTCATTATTGGCAATCATATCGCAAGTGATACCATCAGTACCTTTTACAGGCAGTTTCTTTTCTGCCGCTATCTTGGGTAATCCACGCATAATGTGTATGCCAAACTTCAGTCCCTTGCTGTGTACATAGTCAGCCAGTGCCTTGAATCCTACTCCATTGGCAGCCGAAGGAAAGCGGTTTACGGCCGGTGTATAACGGCCATACTCATCATACACATAGATGGGATTGGTTTGGTTATAGCCCCCTGCCTTGTCATTCTCGACAAACCAGCGGATATCTACCACCACATATTCCCAACCATACTCAGCCAGGTGTTCGGCCATATAGTCGGCATTGGCTTTAACCTCACTCTCTACCACGGTGGGACCAAAGCAGTCCCATGAGTTCCAACCCATAGGTGGTGTGAGTGCCCACGTCTGATACTCCATTTCCTTTCCGGTCTGTGCCACTGTGGCTAAAGCCATCAGGTTTGTTGCTATCAGCAATAAAAGTTTTCTTTTCATATTTAATCTTATAAAAACGACCATATATATCACTCCGGGAAGTTGGGCGATGGGCAATGAGCACATCGCATCAGGCTATCCATCTCGGTCACCAATGCAGGATAGAGTGGTGCGAGATTAGTTGTTTCGTTCGGATCTTCATCTATCCGATATAGTTCAAGCGGTGTACCGCGCTTCACGGATACAGCCTTCCATCCACCACGAATAGCAGCCCGCTGCTTTCCTGGAAATTCCCAATATAGCAATCGGCTATCCGTATCCATAGAGGTGTTTCCGTCATAGAACAGTGGGGCGATATTCATGCCATCCAGCTCCTTCGGCAGATATTCTGCGGCACCAGCCACGTGAGCAAGTGTAGGCATTACATCAGGGAACCATATACGATTGTCTATGGTATGAGGCGCCACGCGACCCGGCATATTCACGATGAAAGGTACGCGCAAACCTCCTTCGTACATCTGTGCCTTCATTCCGCGTAGGTCACCTACACATCGGAGTGTCTCGCGTGGTGCCTGACGGGCAGCTCCGTTATCGGAAGCAAAGATGACAAGGGTATTGTTGCGTAGACCAAGGGAGTCCAGTTCGGCCAATACACGCCCGATAGCACTGTCCATATGGGTTATTAGCGAGGCATATCGTTGGGTATTGGCTGCCCAAGGCGTGTGGGTATACCAATGTGTGTCATCTATGTTATAAGGCTCGTGTGGAGCATCGTAAGCCAAATAGAGAAAGAAGGGAGAGTTCTGGTTGCGACGTATGAAGCGAATGGCATCATCGGTAGAGAGGTCGGTATTGTGAATGGCATGTGCCCCACCCTCATTCTCGACAATGTTGATCAACTCACTGCCATGAAAACGATAGTAAGGATAATAATAGGGGTCATTGGAATGAGCCGTACTAATGAGCCAACCATAAAACTCATCAAATCCGCGATTGAGGGGTGTGGCTTCGGGATTAAAACCGTCGAGATGCCATTTGTTGACCAGACAGGTGCGATAGCCTGCAGCTCGAAGCACATCGGCAATCGTTGTGTCAGACTCCAGTAAGTGTATACGGCGAATGGTCTGTTCCCCCTTCTTGCCCTCAATGCCTCCAGCCTGTACAAAATTGTCACGAATAGTACTATGCCCCGTATGCTTGCCTGTCATCAGTGTGCAACGCGAAGGGGAACTCACTGCCGAGCCCGCATAGCAACGGGTGAAGCGGGCTCCCGTTGCTGCCAACTGGTCAATGACCGGAGTCTCAATATACTCATTACCATAGCAGGCCAAATCGGCATAGCCGAGGTCATCGGCAAGGATGAATATGATATTGGGACGGAGCGATGACACCTCGCCTTGAGCATAAGCCGGCATTGTAGAGGTAACTAATAATCCTGCAGCGTAAAGAGGAAGGTTCTTCTTCATAGTACCAATAATTTTAGTGGGGCAGGCTCCCCTGCCCCACCCAATCATTATTTCAGGAACTTAGTCCACGTACTTCACCTTGCCCCAATCGCGCGGTTTGGCTGCAGGAGCCTCGTCGGCATAGCCGAAACCTACACAAAGGCACAACTCATAGTCTTCGCTGAATCCGAGCTTTTCAAGGATAGGCAGGCAAGCCTCATTGTCAGTCAAGAAACGCACAGGACTGCCCAAGCATATAGAACCGACTCCCATAGACCATGCAGAAAGCACCATATTCTCGGCCATAAGTCCGCAATCGTAGGCCGAGAAGTCATACGACTTGGCGCGAGCTATAAACACCATCGTAGGAGCTCCACGGAAACACCCTTTCACCATTTCAGGATCCATATCGGGATGTCCTTTGGCCATAGCCTCTTTGATTTCGGCCATAAATTCGGGATTATCCACTACACGCACTTCCCAAGACTGCTTGTTCTGTCCGTTCGGTGCATTGATGCCACACTTGAGGATGAGGTCCATTTTCTCACGCTCTACCGGCTGCGGCTTGTACTTACGGATGCTACGGCGTTCCATAATAGTAGCCACCACCTGGTTCTCTTGCTGTGCACACACAGCTGTTGTCTCCTGTTGCTTGTTTTGGCAACCAGCCAACATGCAGCCGAGGATGCCAACGGTTAAGATTGTCTTTTTCATATTTCCTATTTCTTTAATAGTGTTCATTTTTCATATACCATCACTCCTGCTCTTCGTCAAGTACAGCAGTGTCAAGTGACAAGATATCTGCCGACTGATCAGCTGGGAGCTCTTGCACCTGACGCAACTTCCGCTCTATGGCACGGGTGCGCTTGCCTATCACCTCATCAAGCTGCGTACCCGCAGTCTCCAGGTTCTTCTGCACCTTCATCAGCATACCGCCAAACTTGCCAAACTCCGTTTTCACTGCTGCCAGTACCGTCCATACTTCACTTGAGCGCTTCTCAATGGCCAACGTACGGAAACCCATCTGTAGACTGTTGAGAATAGCACCAAGTGTGGTAGGTCCAGTTACGATAACCCTGAATTCACGTTGAAGCAGCTCTACAAGTGCTGTGCGACGAATAACCTCAGCATATATATTTTCGAAAGGCAGGAACATGATTCCAAAATCGGTGGTATAGGGTGGATCAAGGTACTTGTCCCGTATGTCGCGTGCCATCTTCTTGACCACAATCTCAAGCTGATGCGAAGTCGCATTGATACGTTCCACCTCCCCCGATTCATAGGCATCGAGATACTGCTCGTATGCATCTTTGGGAAACTTCGCATCTATCGGCAGGTATACACACTCCAAACCATCCTCCTTACCAGGAAGTTTGACCGCAAACTCCACAAATTCCGTGCTCTTCTGCTTGGTTTTGACATTAGCGTCATACTGTTCCGGACTAAGCATCTGCTCCAACAGGGCTTGCAGCTGTACCTCTCCGAAAGTTCCTCGGGTTTTCACATTAGTGAGCACCCGCTTCAGGCCGCCTACATCTTGTGCCAGACTCTTCATCTCGCCTAACCCCTTCTGCACATTCTCCAATTGTGTCCTTACCAGCTCGAACGATTGTCCTATGCGCTCGTTGAGTGTCTTCTGCAGTTTCTCTTCCACCATCAGACGCATCTCATCGAGGCGCTTTTCCGTAGACTGCACCAACTGCTCTTGCCTACGAGTCATGGTCTCCAGTTTATCGCGCTGCAACTCATTGGTCGTAAGCAGATTCCTATTGAGCGTATCCAGTATCTGTTGTAGCTGCAGCACCTGATTGTCGGCAATTTCCTTACGCAAGTCCTCTACCCTACGTCCCAACTCCATACGGTTCTCAGCCATCTGCTCACGTGTTATACGCGACAGTTCCTCGCGCACCGTCTGCAACTGCCCCAACAATTCGGCAGTCTGCTCTGTCAGTAGCTGACGCAACTGCTCCTCGCCCAGTGCCTGGCGTCTACGATTCACCTTCACCAAAAGCACAAGAGCCACTATGCCAAGCACACTCAACAAGACCAACGAAACTATTACAAGATATATTTCCATAGCTATCATCATAGTGTAAATCACTGGCTTACAACTCGCTTTGCCAATTCCACACTTAATATGATGCAAATTTATTCAGAAACTATGAGAATCCCAATTTATCCCACGACTTTTTATTGGTTTATCCCACAAATACATACATCAAATAATCCACATATAACTGCACCTATCAGCAAAGTATTTCGTGAAAAACATAAAATTAAGCTGTTTAAAAGAGAAAGAATTTCACATACTACATCTTTTTAGTTATTTTTGTGCCGACATTAAGCTATAATTATATTCAAATGCTATTAGAAACAACAAAAAAGATAAGATGAAGAATCTGTTTAGTGTAAAGAACCAGGTTGTCGTCATCACTGGCGGCACTGGAGTGTTGGGACGCGCCATCGCAGCCCATCTGGCCGAAGAAGGGGCTCGTGTAGTCATTCTTGGCCGTAAAGCCGAAGTAGGCAATGCCATCGTAGAAGACATCAAGAAGAACGGTGGTGAAGCCATGTTCCTCACCACCGATGTAATGAATCGCGAAGCCCTGGAGCAGAACCTTGCAGACATCCTCGCTGCTTACGGACGTATCGATGCCCTACTCAATGCAGCCGGAGGCAACATGCCTGGTGCCACCATTGCCCCCGACGGTAATTTTTTTGACCTGAAATTAGAGGATTTCCAACGTGTACTCGAACTTAACCTTATAGGCACTGTGCTTCCCACCCAGGTATTCTTGAAGCCAATGGTAGAGCAGCAAAAAGGTGCTATTGTCAACTTCTCCAGTATGGCAGCTTTTCGCCCGATGACCCGTGTATGCGGCTATGCCTCAGCTAAGGCGGGCATCAGCAACTTTACTGCCTATATGGCCACAGAGGTAGCCAAGAAATTTGGTGAGGGCATCCGCGTCAATGCCATTGCCCCAGGTTTCTTCCTCACCGAACAGAACCGTACCCTACTGACCAACCCCGATGGTACATACACTCAACGAGGGCAAGACGTTATCCGTCAAACTCCCTTCGGACGAATGGGACGTGCCGAAGAGCTATGTGGCACCATCCAGTATCTCATCAGCGAGGCCTCCAGCTTTGTCACAGGTACGGTAGCGGTCGTTGATGGTGGCTTCAATGTCTTTGCGATGTAGCACTGAGAGCATGGGTAAGGAACTTTCTGTCCATACCGACATGCCAGCTTTATATGACAGAAGCACCGTGTTTGTACGGTGCTTCTGTCATCTGTAACATCCTGTAGCCCTTATTCGAGCACGGTCACTGTCATTACTACATCCTCTTTGGGGCGGTCAGCAGTGCCAGTGGCAACCTTTTGAATCTTCTCCACCACCTCAAGGCCGCTCACCACTTCGCCGAATACAGTGTATTGGTTATCGAGGTGAGGCGTACCGCCTACCGTCGTATAAGCCTCCACCTGCTCGGGGGTGAAGGTAAAGCCAGGGGTAGAAGCCAATATCTTGTCAGTCTCGGCCACTAAGCGATTTTGCAGTTCCATCAGTCCCTTTTGGTCACCACGCTGATACATTGCCTGTATGCTATCGCGATGCTGGGCTGCCAACCCATTGAAGATTTGCTGTCCGCGTTGTCCGTCGAGCTGCGAAGCGAGCTGCTTCAGTTCATACTCGGTATACTTCTTTCCCCATACGATATAGAACTGCGAGCCAGACGAACGACGTTCAGGGTTCACTTGGTCGGCCTGACGGGCTGCACTGAGCACACCACGCTTGTGGAAGTACTGCGGATATACAAACTCTGCTGGAAGCGTATACTTAGGACCGCCACTACCAAGCTGCTTGCCAGCAGGGGCTCCCTTGGAGTCGGGGTCACCACCCTGAATCATAAAATCCTTGATGACACGGTGGAAGAGCGTATTGTCATAATAGCCCTCACGAGCCAGTTTGAGGAAGTTGTCACGATGTTCGGGAGTCTCATCATAAAGGCGCACTACAATGTCGCCATAGTTGGTACTGATACGTACCTGGGGAGTTACCTGTTCCATATTCTTATTGTTATTTGGTTGTGCCACAGCAAAACCGCCACACATCAGGAGCAACAGGACAGTTGCAACAGCGGAGCGGACAGACGTAAATGTTCTCTTCATACTATAATACAGTTTGTTGATATGAACACAAAAGTAAATAAAAAAAACGAATACACAAAATACAAGTTAGGAGAAGCTCAATCTATCGGATTTGGAGAACAAAGCTGCAGCTCATAGCTCACAGCTCAAGGCTCAAAAAAAAAACTGCGGCAACAGGCGGGCGCGCCTCAGAAATGCTCAAATAAATTTAACTTTGCCAAATTCCGCCTCGCTCAGTTATAGAAAAGTAAACTTTTCCACAACATTCACTCGTTGAAATTTGGCATTTCATTCGGTTTGCACTAATTTTAATCTTGCTTTTGCAAGATAGAAATTAGGCTGCACCTCAGAAAAATGCAAGTAAACTTGCTTTTTCGTTCGGTTTGCACTAATTTTGTCCGCTGAACCATTAGCCCACTCAGTGGGCGGGTGGGGAAAGACATGTTGAAAAAAGGACGTTTACGAACGTTATCTTCTACCGTCAAACTTCGCAACTTTGAACCCAAGAAGATACGGCAACGGAACGTTCACTTCGGGCGTTTATTACACCCTACCTATGGCTGTGAGGTCTCAGTTTGTCATGCTGAACAAGGTGAAGCATCTCGCGCAATCTCATAGGTTAAGGTCGTTTATAAACTGCACGGCGTGGGCTAATGCGTTGCTTATCCTTGGGAAAGGCAATGCGAAGGCCAGACGGTGGGATAAGCAGGAGTACAGAATCCCACGTCTTTTTATTTTAAATAAGGTATAGCCGAATCCGGGGAGTCTACAGGCGCAAAAGACACACATTGCGTATGCGAAAGACAACTCCACACTGCAGTTCTTATCTCTCAGAACCATTTTTTCATCTTTATAAACATCTATCTATGAAGAAGCAACAAATCCTTGTTGCGGCAGCCATGTTGCTGTCCGCATCACCGTTGCTTGCCCAGTCGAGCAACAATGTAGACGAAGTGGTAAAGATCGAGCGTCACGCTGCGCGGGACTACCGCGAGGGCGAGATGATCGTCAAGTTCAAACCATCGAGCACCGTACGTGTGCGTTCGCTCAGTCGTGGGGTTACCTCGGGCGTGAGTAGCGTGGACAAAGTACTCGGTGAATTAGGCATCACCGCTGGTGAGCAGCTGATGCCGCTGAGTGGTGCTACAGTGACACCGCGTGCCAAGGCATTACGTTCGGTAAGCGGCAAGACTATCGAAGACAGCGATATGAGCCAACTATACCGCCTCACCTTCGATGCTGCCAAGGTTAGTGTACACGAGGCTGTGGATAAGCTGGCTGCTCTCGACGAGGTGGAGTTTGCCGAGCCCAACTACGTGGTATATACATTATCAACTGGTGAGGTCGCAGCTGCCGACGACCCCCTGAAGGGTGAACAGTGGGGTCACGGCCAACTGAAGCTCGACTTCCTCCAGAAACAGAAGCCCCTCACCGACAAGCGTCCCGTAATCGCCATCCTTGATACGGGTATTGATATCGAACATCCCGACCTGAAAGACAATATCTGGACCAACGAAGCCGAGCTGAATGGTGCGGAAGACGAGGACGACGATGCCAACGGCTTTGCCGACGACCTCCACGGATGGGACTTCGTGAATCAGACCGCTCGCCTTGGCGACTGGAACGGGCATGGTACCCACTGTGCCGGTATTGCAGCTGCCGTGGGCAATAATGGTATCGGTGTCACGGGTGCCAATCCTGATGCACTCATCATGCCCGTTACCGTGATGCAGAGCGATGGTACGGGCGACGTGGCTACCATCATCAAGGGTATCGACTACGCGGCTGCCAACGGTGCTGATGTCATCAGCATGAGTATCGGTGGATACGGCTACTCATTGGCCGAGGAGCAGGCATTGGCCAAAGCATACAACACTGCCGTATTGGTAGCTGCTGCGGGTAATGACAACAAATGTATCTATGCGCACGACTGTCCCATAAACAAAAAGAATACCATGCAAAATGGCCCGATGTATCCCGCTGCCTTTACCTTCGTGTTGGGTGTGGAGGCGAGCACCAAGGATGGTGGCTTGGCATCGTTCAGCAACTTCGATGAGGATGGGCCCGTGTTATCAGCCTATAGTGAGGAAAAACTCTACAACTACGAGCTCCGTGCTCCTGGTGCACAGATTATGAGTACCTTCCCCGGCGGTAAATATAAGGTGCTCAACGGTACCTCTATGGCTTGCCCATACGTGGCGGGTGGTATCTCACGCCTGCTGCAAGTGAAGGAATATGGCAACTGGGAGATTCTCTTTGGTGACCTTATCCATGCTCGTAAGAAGCATGCCAATCAGTTGGTAGACTTCGAGGCTGCCTACAATATTACTGATGCAGACCGCAAACCCACACTGGGCTTGGTAACCTACGTGTTGGACGATGCCGAAGGTGGCGATGGCGACAGCCGTCCCGATGCAGGCGAAACCATTGCTTTCTATCCAACACTGCGCAACGAGTGGGGACAGGCCAAAAACATTCGTTTCTCTTTGGAACTGACAGAGACTGAGGATCCTACTATTGTTGAATTCTTGGACAATGAGGTGGACTTTGGTAAGCAACTCAGCAGCTATGGTAAGAATATCAGTGCCAATCCCGTACGTTTCAAGGTAAACTCCGATTGCGCAGATGGTCGTAAGATTTGTATGGTATTCCGTGCAACTTGCGATAACGTTACCGAAGAATTGGTGCAGGAGTTTACGCTTACTGCTGAGAATGGTGTGGAGTTAGGCGGATTAATATCAGAGGACATGACGCTTTATCCCAATGTGCATTATATCGTGACCCGTAATTTGACTGTTGCAGAAGGTGCTAAGTTGACTATTAAACCAGGCACAATAGTGAAACTGAAGAATCCTGTGAATGTTAGATTTGCTGCAGGTACGCTACATTGCGTGGGCAAACCTGACAGTATGATTGTCTTTACTATGGAAAATAGCTATGATAACTTATTCTCAGAATTTCACATTTCGGATACCGTTGAATATGTAAAGTTTGACAATCTCTATTTGCAACAATGGGGATTACCTGCTCCAATGAAAAATTGCATAGTTGTAGGGGGGTATAATCACGAATATACTTTATCTAATGAATATATATACCGGTGTAATATATATGACACACATGGAAGAGTGAGTTTTTCGGCCTATGATAACTCAAGGATTTTTAATTGTAATATAGTCGGGAATATAATAAATGTAACAGGAGAATCAAGCTATAATCATAATCTTGATACTGATGGACCTAGTCCTGAATATTTTTGTTCGTCTAACTCTTTTGGTAATGTAATCGCAACAAGTTATTCAACCGCACCTGGAGTAGGGGGATTATATAGTATAGGTTATAATTCAAGTACAGGGAAGAAGTTCACTCCGGAGAATCCCAACTATTTAGGCTCGGCTCGTGAAGATATAGTGAGCAATTGGGTGTATGATATGAATCATCCTATCCGCCCACAAGGCTATGGTGTTTATGACCTGTCCAATATGCTCACTCGTCCCTCAGCCGAAGCTCACGGCATCGTATGGAAAGTAGTTGTTAATGGCTACGATGCCCAAGACGAATTTGAGCAATCACCTCCGCTTGGTGTAGGCAAGCATAAGTTTGAAGTGTACTTCAATCGCCCGATGAATAAGGAGGTGGCTCCTGTGATTGCGATGGGCGTGCGTCCTCCCTATACTTCACACGCTATTGCCGAAGAGGGCAGTTGGAACGAAGAGGGGACCATCTATACTGCCTACCTCACGATTACAGGCAAGACAGGTGCTGACGGACTTAATCGTATCTATGTAGCTGGTGCTGAAGATGACGAATACTTTGAAATCCCTGTCGAAGATATGCGTTTCAATGTAGAGGTAGCTGCCGCTGGCTCTATGGCTACAGGTTTGATGGCCGAGGCTGGACTGGGTAAGGTGTCGCTCACTTGGGAGACCGATGAGGAGGACTTTGCCGATTTGCTGGGATATAATATTATGCGTTATACAGACCATGTGGATTCTGTTTATGTTGTCGATTATGAGAAATATGGCAATTATAGCAAAAATCTTGAGATAATAGGTGATACTACGATTATTAATTCCACCGTCCTTGACTCTGAAGAAACGTCCTTCGTGGATTACGACGTAGTGCCGGGCACAACGTACTATTACGTCATCAAGCAATTGACCACCTCGCTGACTTCGCACGCGCTGAGCAATGCCGTAGCCGCTACACCGCTCACCGCACAGAAGGGCGATGCCAACGGCTCGATGAACGTGGACATTGCCGACGTGGTGACTGAAGTAGCCTATATCACCTACCAAGACCCGCAGCCCTTCATCTTCGAGGCTGCCGACGTAAACAGCGACGCGAAGGTGAATGTGCTTGACGTGGTGGGTACCATCGGCATCATCACCACACCTGCCGAGACCGGTGTGAGCAGCATAGACGATGCCCCCGTGCGCTACTACCTGCAGGATGGCGTGCTCTATATGGAGAACACACAGCCGCTGGGCGGTGTGCAGGTGCGTCTCGATGTAGCCAAGGGCACAGCGATTACCGCGCTTGACGGGCTCAACGGCATGGAGCAGAACGGCACCTGGACCTCCGACTCCGAGTATCTCTTCCTCGCCTACTCGATGAGTGGGCAGAGCATCCCTGCCGGCACGCACGCCCTGCTGCAGATTGGCGATGAGGCAATAGTAACCGAGATGGTGCTCTCTGACACCAAGGGCAAGAATATCACTGCTGTAGACGGCAATGCCACCGGCATAGGCAAGGTGGAGGCCGTGCAGCTGCAGATGCCTTCGCCCAACCCCTTCACCACGGTACTTCGCGTGCCCTACACCATAGGCAAGAGCGGTAACCACGAGGTGACCATCGCCTTCAGCGATATGGCGGGCCGCACCATTGATGCTTATCATACGGAGAACACACTGGGCGAGTATACCTATACTTGGCATCCCCGTGCATTGCAGAAGGGGCTGTATCTCGTGAGCCTCTATCTCGATGGCGAGCTGATGCAGACGGTGAAAGTGGTTCGCGAATAAGAATAGAACCACGGATTACTCAGATTTATCAGATTATTGAAAATACATATTATAATCTGTGTAATCCGAGTAATCTGTGGTAAATAAAGAAAAGTGTTATGAAACGAACGATTATAAGTTGCATCATGGCAGTGGGCCTGTGGCTCACTGCCACTGCAGCCAACACCGTGACGCTGACCTCCGTGCAGGGACACCCCGGCGATGAGGTGGAGGTGGCCGTTGCGCTCACAGGAGAGTCGGCAGTGACGGCAATAGAGCTGCTGGTACCACTCGGCGATATGTTGCACTACGTGGATGGCTCGGCCGTGCTCAGCACAGAACGCGCTGACGGGCACACCCTGACGGCAGCCGAGCAGGATGGCAAACTGAGCATGGTGATATTCTGCCCAACCTTGGCTCCACTCAAAGGAGCGGATGGCGAGCTGTGCCGCTTCAAGGTGAAATTAGGCAAGGAGCCTGCCGACTATACGTTGACTCCCGAAGTGGTGATGAGCGATGCCGGTGGCAACGCACTCACCTGTAGTGTGGAGAGCGGAGTGGTGACCCTGCTGTCGCCCAAGATAGAGGTGACTATACCCACCATTGACTATGGCCGCGTGCCCATACGCAGCGAATATACGCATACGCTCAGCATATATAATAGTGGTAACGAGCCGCTGGAGATTACGGGCATCGCCTTTGACAACAGCGACCTCACGGCATCGCCCGTTCCTTGCACTATAGCAGCCGGTGGCACACAGGACTTTACGCTCACCTATGCCCCGCTACAGCGCGGCACGGTGACAAGCAACGTGACCATCACCTCCAACGCCATCAACCCCAAGGCGGGCAAGGCGGTGGTGACGGCACAGCCCTTCTCGGTGAACGAGCTGCATGTGCAGCGCACCGAGGGCATATCGGACGAGGAGGTGACCGTGGTGCTGAAGATGAACAATATGGAGCCTATTGCCGGTGCACAGTGCGAGTTCACGCTGCCCGAAGCACTGAACTATGTGGAGGGAAGCGCAGCGGCAGGGAGCCGTTGCAGCGGCACCGACCACAAAGCTACGGGAGTGGTGCAAGGTGACAAGTTGACCCTGCTGCTCTATTCGGCATCCAACGCTACACTGCCCGAGGGTGATGGCGAGCTGATGACATTCCGTGTGCGCCTCGATGGGCAGAGCGGTTGGTATGAAGTCAATCCGCAGGAAGTGGTGCTGAGCAATGCAACAGTAGAGAATATGACTTCGGCAACTTCGGGCGAGTATGTGGTGATACAGAGTCCCTCGTTCAGCGGAAACAGCACGCTGGAGTTTGGCGACACGCCCGTCACACAAAAGGCTACGGCTACCTATACCATATATAATAATGGTGAGGTAAACCTGACGATAAACAAGGTGACCTTTCTCGCCGAAGGGTATGCCGTGGAGGAGAGTCTGCCACTGACCGTCGCCCCTTGGGAAAGCAAGGAACTGACAGTGGTGTATACTCCCACCACTGAAGGCGAGCACAAGACGACGATGCAGGTCTATACCAACGACCCGCTGAACCGTATGTTCTCGGTGGCAGTGAGCGGCAGTATATATGAGCCTAACAGCATCACGGTGAGCTATGCCCCAGGTGCAAACGGTGAATGTACTTATCACATAGGAATGACCAACTACTCTGACATCGTAGCCGTGCAGCTGGATATCTACTGCGCTGATGGAATGACAGCGATGACTGATGCGGCAAACGCCACAGAACGCCTGAAGAACCATGCCTACGCTATTACGGATATAGGGGATGGAGCATATCGTGTGTTGATATACTCTATGACAAATGAGGCTATAGAGGAGCATAGTGGGCGATTGTTGAGTATCCCTTTCACAACAACAGGGGCTGATGCCTCCATTGAGTTGAAAGATATCGTGCTGAGCGATAATAAGGGGGATACGCGGGATGTCGTCGTGGAACCAGTACTCATGATAGGTGATGTGAACAGTGACGGATTGGTGAACGTGACGGATATTATCGGTATCGTCAACTATATCCTTAATGCCCCGTCTGCAACATTCGTGACGGAAGCTGCCGATGTCAATGCAGACGGCATAGTCAACGTTACGGACATCATAGCCATAGTCAACTCCATATTGTCAACAAACTAAAATCAAACACGTATTATATGAAACGAACATTTATTGTGCTGTGTATGCTGCTCGCCTATATGGGAGCCGCATCGGCCGAACATCTTTCAGTAGAGGCCATATCCATTCCTCAGGGCCGTAAGGCATCATTGGTCATTCAATACCACTTCGCAGAAGAGGACGTGTATAGTGGGTACCAATTCAGGATAGAACTTCCCGAAGGGATTACGACAGTCTCCGACGGGGAAGGACAGCCTGCATACACAACAGGCGAATGTCATGATGGAGGCGCATACTCCATTACTATAAGGGATGACAACGGTTCTGTGGGAATAGTCGCCTATTCTACCAGTTCTACTCCTTTGAAAGGCACCGGGGGGATACTTCTTTCCATCCCCATACAATGTAGCGAGACACTTCCCGTAGGCACGTACGAGGCAGAGATTACCGGGATACAATTTGGCAATAAAGACGGTGTGAATACGACCTTTATGGACGATGTGGCATTCACTGTCACTGTTGCCTCACCTGACACTCCAGATGTAATACTCGACGAGACCTCTACGGCACTGCCTGAAGCAAGCGGAGGAGAGGTGCTGATCAAAGTGAAGAGAACCATCAAGGCCGGTGAGTGGAGTACCCTCTGCCTGCCGTTCAGCATGACGGAGGCGCAGGTCTATGAAGCGTTCGGTGAGGATGTGCAACTGATGGAGTTTATAGAGTACGAGGAAGATGATAACTTGACAAGTATCTGTGTCGTATTTGATGAAGCTTATTTGGCCGAAGATGGGTTCTTTGCCAACTATCCATATATAATAAGAACAACGAAGGACATCTCTTATTTTACCGTGACATCAACGATTGATCCAGATGAGGAGAATGCCATTGCTGAATATACGAATGGTAGAACTGGCGCAAGAAAAGAAGTGTATGGTACCTTTTACGGTACCTTGAAATCGGGAACAACGGTTCCTGAAAATAGCCTTTTCCTCAATGCTAATAAATTCTATTATTCGGCAGGAAATACACCGATTATGGGATTCCGCGGTTACTTTGACTTTGTGGCTGTTCTAAGTTCTGTCGATAATGCCGCCTCGGCCATCACTCTCCGTATAGGCGAAGAAACCACCGGCCTGGAAGCATTGCAGAAGGGGTGTGTTGCAGACGGGAAGGTATATGACCTGCAAGGACGCATGATAGAGAATCCCGGTAAAGGAATATATATTAAGAACAACAAGAAGATTATCATCAAATAACACTATGAAAGCTAAATATATAACACCCGGCATGGAGATAGAGGAGATCTCTATAGAGAACATGATTGCCACAAGTGGCGTAACTGGTGACGACATTGGCTATGGCGGTGTGGATGAAGACGGCAAGCTGACTCCCTCTTCACGTAGCCGCCGCGGTACATGGGGAGACCTGTGGGAGTGAGAAGAGTTAAGAATTAAAAGTTGAAAAATAAAACAGACTGCCCGCCATTGACGAAATCCATGTCAATGGCGGGCTGCTTATCAAAAAACGGTGCTCGTGCCAATCCAATCTGTCACCCATTTGCGACAATTTGTCATAAGTAGTTCCCAAATGCCTCGTATGGCACTTCGTTTGCAACCTTAACCCACGGAGCATTGTTTGTATTGACGCTTCCATATATTATATAAAGGTACATTAATCATACATAATTCAAAACGATATGAAAACAGGTAACATTGGGGTTACGACCGAGAACATCTTCCCCATCATCAAAAAGTTCCTCTACAGCGATCACGAGATTTTCCTCCGCGAATTGGTATCCAATGCCGTCGACGCTACCCAGAAGCTCAAGACATACGCCATGAAGGGCGACTTCAAGGGCGAGCTGGGCGACCTCACCGTGCATGTATCGCTCGACAAAGAGGCTGGCACCATCACCATCAGCGACCGCGGTATCGGTATGACAGCCGAGGAGATCGACAAGTATATCAACCAGATTGCCTTCTCGGGTGCCAACGACTTTCTGGAGAAGTACAAGAACGATGCCAATGCCATCATCGGCCACTTCGGTCTCGGATTCTACTCAGCCTTCATGGTAGCCAAGAGTGTGGACATCGTGACACGCTCGTACCGTGACGAGGCACAGGCTGTGAAGTGGAGCTGCGACGGCAGTCCCGAGTTCACGCTCGAAGAGGTGGAGAAGGCCGACCGCGGTACCGACATCATCCTCCATATCGACGATGACTGCAAGGAGTTCCTCGATGAGAGCCGCCTCTCATCGCTGCTCACCAAGTACTGCCGCTTCCTGCCCATCTCTATCGCCTTCGGCAAGAAGAAGGATTGGAAGGATGGCAAGCAAGTGGAGACCGACGAGGACAACATCATCAACGACACCACTCCGCTGTGGACACGCACCCCGAGCGAGCTCACCGACGAGGACTACAAGAAGTTCTACCGCGACCTCTACCCCATGAGTGACGAGCCGCTGTTCTGGATTCATCTCAATGTGGACTACCCCTTCAACCTCACAGGCGTGCTCTATTTCCCCAAGATAAAGAGCAACATCGACCTGCAGAAAAACAAGATACAGCTCTACTGCAACCAAGTGTATGTGACCGACTCCGTAGAAGGCATCGTGCCCGACTTCCTCACCCTGCTGCATGGTGTGATTGACTCGCCCGACATCCCGTTGAATGTGTCACGCTCATACCTGCAGAGCGACTCGAACGTGAAGAAAATCTCCACCTACATCACCAAGAAGGTGGCCGACCGCCTCAACGGTATCTTCAAGGACAACCGCAAGGAGTTCGAGGAGAAGTGGAACGACCTGAAGCTGTTCATCAACTACGGTATGCTCACCGAAGAGTCATTCTACGACAAGGCCAAGCAGTTTGCCCTGTTCACTGACACCGAAGGCAAGCACTTCACCTACGAGGAGTATCAGGAGCTCATCAAGGGCGAGCAGACCGACAAGGAGGGCAACCTCATCTACCTCTATGCCACCGACCGTGACGAGCAGTACACCTACATCGAGGCAGCTCAGCAGAAGGGCTACAACGTGCTCCTCTTCGATGGCCAGCTTGATACCGCCATGCTCAACCTCTATGAGCAGAAGATGGAGAAGAGCCGTTTCTCACGTGTGGATGCCGACATCATCGACAACCTCATTGTCAAGGAAGACAAGCAGCGTGTGGAGCTACCCGCCGAGGAGAAGGAGATGCTCACGGCAGCCTTCAAGAGCCAGATGCCCGAGGTGAAGAAGACCGAGTTCCACGTCGATGCACAGCCACTCGGCAACAGTTCGGCACCCATCATCATCACTCAGAGCGAGTATATGCGCCGTATGAAAGAGATGGCAGCCATCAATGCAGGCATGAGCTTCTATGGTGAGATGCCCGACATGTACACCCTCATCCTCAACACCGACCACCCCCTCATACAGTCCGTACTCACAGCCGAGAAGGAGCAGACAGCCGACAGCCTCAGACCCATCAATGAGGAGACAGCTACCCTCAAGGCACGCGAAGAGGCACTGGAAGCATCGCACAAGGGCATGAAGGACGAGGAGATACCCTCTGCCGAGAAGGATGAGCTCAGCGACCTCCACACCAAGATACACGAGCAGAGCCACAAGCGCGAAGCCATCTTTGCCGACTTTGCCAAGGACAACAACGTGCTACACCAGCTCATCGACCTTGCACTGCTGCAGAACGGTATGCTCAAGGGTGAGGCACTGAGTAGATTTATCAAGCGTAGTGTGGAGATGATCAATTGACAAGTGACAATTCACAATTCACAATTTAAGCAAGGACCTTACTCAGCACGATAGGCTGAGAGTAAACAACAAGAGGGCGGCTGGAGAGAATCCAGTCGCCCTCTTAATAGCAGCAGCAAACGTAACAATCAAAATACGGCAGCAATACGTCTTATCTTCTCCAGTCGTTGGATAAAAGACTTGTCCTGCTGTGTTGTTTGCATATTATAGTCCAGTTGCATACGCATGAGGAGGCCTGCATTGACACCCAGCGCAGCCTCAAAGAGCAATGCTGTAGTAGCAGTCAAAGGACGGCGGCAGTTGAGAATGTCGTTTAACATCTTGTACGACAGATCCATCTGCTCGGCAAGTACAGTCTGCTTGATACCTCGGTATTCCACCTCTTCTTTCAGTATTTCGCCAGGATGGATGGCGCGTTGACATGTGTAGGTACCCATTGTTGCGGTCATTTATAGCACTTCACACCCCCAACACAATGTTAGCATCAATATGCAGTTTGCGGCTAATCTCGCGACCTATCTTCAAGGTCGGTTCACTCTTTCCCGAGAGGTATTCGCTCACTCGCGATGGACTGATTCCAAGCAGTTGGGCAAGGCCACTCTGCGTGATGCCCATCTCATACATACGCAACTTAATCACCTCCACCAGCGATGGCGAACCTATGGCAAAATTCTTCTCTGAGTAGTCTGCAACCATATTTGACAGCAGTTCCAACTCGATACTGTTAGGGTCGGTACGCGGAGTGTCATCCGTCACCAACGGAAGCAGTTCCTCCACACGCTTTACTGCCCATTCATACTGAATCTCGTTTTCTATCTTTGCCATAACATTTCTTTTTATATGGTTGAACAATCTATCCTGTCATATTCAGCGTGTGTGCCGATAAACCGAATATACACGAACTGAATCGTAAATTTGATAACCACCACCAAGCGATGATTGTTTCCCCTGATACTGAACACATAGTGCTGATTGCCCACATTATCGACGCTATTGAACGTTGCCTTCACATCGGCAAAGCAGCGCCACTCGCTCCGTTTGACTATCGTCACCCACTCTTGCAGAGCAGTGCGCGTGTCAGGATGCTTCTCTATGTACTCCCTTAGAGTCTGTTCGGTAAAGATTCTCATCACTCAGGAATTTGCAGCAAAGATAACCACTTTTTCCGAAAAACAAAAGAATTTTCCAAAGAATAAAACAAACCACAAAAAAAGACGATATGTTTATCACTGGTGGCTGAAAGAATTCTCAACCGCTTATGATTTGGAATATGTTCAAGTTCTCGCCATTCATGCATATAGATAAAGACAATTCCACCTATCAGCAGAGCGATTACCGCATAGCCGATGGCGATGTATTTGCGCAAAGGTGTAATGCTTTTGTTTTCGTTGACTTCGTCTTCCTCCTTCGCACCTCGGCAATACTCAAGTAAACTTGGTATTGCACTCGATTTGGTGTCGGTTGCTTGCTCATAAGCTTTCTTATCTAATAGCAGCCCGTCAAAATGGCGGGCTGCTTGTACCTCACACCGCATCACTGCGATGTGAGGCTGGCGTGTTTTTGAGTAAGTTAATACTCTTGCCGAGCACTTACTCCCGCTCGGCTTGGGAGGTTAGTGAGCAAGTGGGCGGTCAAGCCTATCCTGCCCTATAAATTATTGTACTGCTGAATTCAGACAGTAATAGCCACTTTCATTACCGATCTGTACGGTGCCGCCGTTGCCGTCGCTGACCCATACGCCACCGAAAGTTTCTTTCTTATAAGCACTGCCGTCATATCCTCTACCGAGAGCATAAGCACCCCATTCATTAAAGTCTGACGGGAGCCAGTTTGCAATCATTTCATCCAGTTCAGTTTGAGTTACATCGGTAAAAATAATCTTTCCCATATTAGTCCATGCATAGGAGTAGCCCATGCCCGGTCCTATTATTGCTGCATAGGTATTTTTATTACTTATCACCATAGAAAGATTCAAATCGGTATTTGTAATGATAATATCACCAAGAGTACCAGCATTATTATCGCCTTCCTTGTTTTGACTGCCTGCACCAATTACAGAAGCAAGTCCGTCACCGTTGTTGCTTGCCGTAATCTCAGAATTCTTAAGAGTTATATTACCTATCGTACCACCATAGTAGCCCATACCGATGGCTGCAGCATGTGATATTTCCATAAAATCATCACTATTATAATAGCCACCTGCCGCAATAACGATAGAATTATCAATCAAGATGTTTCCCATAGAAGCATCGGATGTGCCAATAGCTGCACCACTGCCATCTGAGGAGCCACTTCCGGTAGCATCCACACGAGCATTACGGATAGTAATGTCGCCTGCGGTAACACCGTTATTTGCACCAATTCCGGCATTGCCATTAGTTCCCGTAACGGTCAGTTTGTTGTTCTCTTTGATAAGGTCACCTTCAATAATCACGTTAGAGCTATTGCCAAGGGAAATGCCGCCTTTCACGGTGTGCTCCGCATTGCCTTCAACAAGGAGCGTCAAGGTCTTACCGTCAGCAACGGTAATTTGTCCATTGAGTTTCACGCCACTTGTACCGACCTCAAATATTACGGTTGCATCAGTAGCAACATTCAACGTGAGGTTATATTCGTTGTCGTTGCCAATGATTCTTCCGCCACTACCAATTTCAACAGTTTCACCTTCGCTATATTGGGACAAGTCTATGACAGGTCTAGCATCCAACGCATAGCTCTTATTGTGCTCTGTGCCATTAGGGGTCTTCTCTGCGGTAAAGGTGTAATCTTTAAGAGTTATATCGCCCTGCTTTACACTTACCGTTGCATCCTCTGCAAACACGCCATAAAGGAAAGCGTTGCCGTTGTTGTCAGTGGTAAGGGTGTATGCCGCTGTTGCTACCTCGGCCGCTCCTGCCGGAGTGAAGTCTGTCGTGGTAACAGTCAGCGTTTGGTTTGCCAATCCAGCTATACGCAAGCGGCTGTAGGTGCGTCCGCTTTCAAAATTGATGTCAAGACTATTTTCGCTAATGGTG
>Ga0233360_1000062_pt1 | contig 29388 bp, 25 predicted proteins | sample ElkDunMinimDraft_20_FD_180671 | JGI IMG/M metagenome (GOLD analysis project Ga0233360, IMG submission 180671) | Fecal eukaryotic communites from dung pellets of Tule Elk in California, USA - Elk Dung A0 | ecosystem: Host-associated > Mammals > Digestive system > Large intestine > Fecal | place...
GTGGGCGGCAATAAACTCAACATCAGGACGAAGAATTTCCTGTATTTTATACACGATACTTCCCTTTACACCTGTTACATCTGTTATGAGCGCACCGCTTTTTAAAAGGTTTTGGTTTTGCTCAATCCATTCCACAAAAACATGAGGATACAATGCAAATATAACAAGGTCTGCATCTTTGATGATTTTCTCATCAAGCTCTGTTGAGCCTTCATCGATAATTTTTTCTCTGATAGCATAATCTATTGAGCTTTGCTCTTTAGTAATGGCGCTTATATGGAAGCCAAAGCGCTTCAATGCTTTAGCATAACTACCGCCCAAAAGTCCAAGCCCCACTATCAGTATTTTTTTACTTATGTCTACTATCATTTTATTTTCTCCCTTAAATTTCGCTGTGGGGCGCAAATGTGCCCGCTACTTTCAGCTCATCACATTCTCCGTTTAACTCAGAAAGCATTTCTTTGCCTTTGTCCGTATCTGTTGTGCCGTCAATTTCTATATAGAAATAATACTGCCACGAATGTTTCTTAAGCGGTCTGCTTCTGAGCGCAGTCATATTATAGCCGTATTTTCCTATAATGCTTAAGGCATTTGCCAAAGAACCTGCCTCGTTTTTTACCGTAAACATCAAAACAGAGCTTGAAAGGGTGGGCGAGCTTGCACGAACCTTTGAAAGCACTGCAAAGCGTGTGGTGTTTTCACCGCTTTTGTTGATATTTGCCTCTAAAACTTTAAGTCCGTAGATTTCAGCCGTTTCTGTGCTGGCAATCGCCCCTAAAGATTTATCATTCGTTTCTGCAACTGATTTTGCAGCGATTGCCGTATTGTTTGCCTCCTCCGTATCAAATCCGCGAAGCTTGATATAGTCGTGACATTGGGAAAGAGCCTGCGGATGACTTGTAACTTTCTTTATATCGTTAACTGTTGCACCCGAAACTCCAAGCAGATTCTGGTGGATTTCAAGTTCGTAAATTCCGTTTATAAAAAGCTCACCTGAAAATATCAAATCAATAGTCTGCCCCACTTCACCTGCATAGCTGTTTTCTATGGGAAGCACTGCCACATCACATTCGCCGTTTACAACAGCGCTATATGCAGACTTGAAATCGCGGCAAGATACCCTGTTGCTGTCGGGAAAAATTCTTCCTGCGGCAATGTGTGCAAAAGCTCCCTCTACGCCGCTATACGCCACCTTCAGTCCACTTTGCATACGGTATTGGTATGCCCGTGAAATTGACATGAGATTTTTTATATAGTCTATATAGTACTCTTTTATCACATCGTCTTTTATAAGCGAGGTGTTTTTTTCGATAACTGCATTTTCTCTTTTTTGGTCTAAAATCGGTAAACCAAATTCTTTTTTATATTCAAAAACCATTTCTGCGGCTTTCATTCTTTTTACGAACAATTCTGCCATCTGAGAATCTACTTCGTTTATAATTTTTCTTGCCTCGATCAGTTTGTTTGACATATTCTGCATCCCCCTAAACAAAAAACCTCGCTTGTTGAGTTACAAGTGAGGTTTTAAAAATATTATTACATCAAATATTTTTTATTTCTTTAAACTCACAAGTAACTTTTGTAAAGCAAAATAAGCATAGCCAAAATAAAAGGCTACGCTAAAGCTAAAAAAATATTTACTTGCGTTTAAAGCTAAGTTCATATCCATTACCTTCATAAATTAATTTTTTTCATTGTAACACTACAAAAAAAAATTGTCAAGACAATTTCATATTTTTTCTTTTAAAATATGTTTTGAGCAAATTTCGTTATTTTTTTGAAATAATTGAAGCAAAAAACAAATCCCACAACCGAAGTTGTGGGATTTTGATAACATATATACGATTATCTCTTTGAGAACTGGGGTGCACGACGAGCGCCTTTTAAGCCGTACTTCTTTCTTTCCTTCATTCTGGGGTCTCTTGTTAAGAAACCAGCCTTTTTAAGAAGAGGTCTGTAAGCTTCTTCGTCTGCTTCTAATAATGCTCTTGAAATACCGTGACGGATAGCACCAGCCTGACCTGTGAAGCCGCCGCCTACAACATTAACTAAAACATCGAACTTGCCCTCTGTCTTTGTTAAAACTAAAGGCTGATTAACGATGATTTTTAATGTTTCTAAACCAAAGTAATCGTCTAATGTTCTGCCGTTGATTTTTATGTCGCCCTTACCGGGGATAAGTCTTACTCTTGCGATAGATTTCTTTCTTCTACCTGTGCCATAGAAAAAGTCTGCCATTTTTCTGCTCCTCCTTATTTAATCTCTAAAGTCCAAGCTTCAGGTTTCTGTGCTGCATTGTCATGTTCTGCGCCTGCGTATACTCTTAATCTTGTTAAAGATTTTGCGCCAACTGTGTTATGCGGGAGCATACCTTTGATAGCTTTTGTCATAGCGAATTCGGGTTTTTCTGCCATAAGCTTGCTGTATTTAACAGCCTTTAAGCCGCCAACCCAACCTGTGTGTCTGTAATAGAACTTCTGGTCAAGCTTCTTACCTGTTAAAACTGCTTTAGCAGCATTGATTACGATAACAAATTCGCCGCAATCAACATGAGGTGTGTATTCGGGTCTGTGCTTACCTCTTAAAATGTTAGCCGCTGCTGCTGCAACTCTACCTAAGGGCTTGCCTTCAGCATCTATAATGTACCATTTTCTCTCAACGTCCTGAGCTTTTGCCATAAATGTACTCATTATGCTTTCCTCCTAATTTTAAACAGAATTATCCTGTTCTTTTTTACAACGTTACTTATTATAAACCACATTTTTCCCTGTGTCAAGTACTTTTTTAATAAAATTTAAAATACTTTTTGCAAGCTTTTATTTTCTTCGTTTTTCTCTTTTATTCTCTTAAATACTCAAAGTCTATTTTGAAAAATATTTTTTGACATATGATTTTTCCTATGGTATAGTTAATGTAACAAATATTACTAAAAAGGAATGTCGCACAATGAGAATGAGAAAGAAAAAGCACCTAAAAGAAAGACTTGATGCGTGCTCTGATATAATAATTTACGATATGGACAAATATACAGGGAACATAAAGAGCGTATTTTCAAACGACAACCCACTCAGAATGGAAATAGGTTGCGGCAAGGGAAGATTTATCACGGAAACTGCAAAGCTTAACCCTGATATAAATTTCATAGCAGTTGAAAAAAACCTGAATGTTTTAGTGCTTGCCGCTGAAAAAATCAAGTCCGCAGGACTTACAAATGTTAAGTTTTTTGCTCAGGATGTAAATCTTTTGCGTGGTTTTGAAACGAAAACCCGCGCCGAAGTAATATACATAAATTTTTGCGATCCATGGCATAAGCACTCATACCGTCGTCGTCGCTTAACTCACGAGCAACACTTAATACTTTGGGAAAAGTTGCTTGGGGAAAACGGCGAAATTCACTTTAAAACAGACAATCAGAAACTCTTCGAGTTTTCATTGAATTCCTTTTCCGATTACGGTATGAGGCTTAAAAATATAACCTTAGACTTACATAACTCGAGTTTTGAGGGAAATATTATGACAGAGTATGAGACGCTCTTTTCTGAAAAAGGTCAGCCCATATATCGCTGTGAAGCTATGTACAGATAAAATAAGAAGTGTGCCTATGGCACACTTCTTATTTTATACTTTCAACTATTGAAATAATTTCAGCGTGAATATCCTCTATAGTGCGGATGTCTAATTCCTTAGCACACACCACTCGTTTCCATCCTTGGTTTTCGGCAACACCTACTGCATTCTCATATGCTGCATTTAAGTAGCCTTCGTTTTTTTCGTGGATGTCTTTTTGGGAATCACCAGTAATTTTGTTGGCACGATTTTTCATTAAAAACTGTGCAGCCACAGGGGGCATATCCAAAAATATAACCACATCGGGTCTTGGAAGTCCCAGTTTTTCGTATTCGTAATCTGCAAGCCACTCAATAAAGGCAGTTTTATCACCTTTTATCTTCATAGCCTGATGGACTATGTTTGATGTTACATATCTGTCGCAAACAATTATACCATCTGATTCATAAAACTTTCCCCAGTCACGCTTGTAGCTTGCGTATCGGTCTATAGCATAAAAGGATGATGCAGCGTAAGCATTTACATCGTCAGGGTTTTCCCCGAGTTCCCCTGCCAAATACCCTTTTACAGGCATACAAAAGTCACTTTCGTAATCGGGAAACGAAACTTTTTTCACTTTTAATCCTTTTGAAGTCAGGTAGTCGAACAAAAGCTTTGTTTGGGTTTCCTTGCCGCTTGAGTCAACTCCCTCAATAACAATAAGCTTTCCCATTATTTTGCCTCCGAAAGGTATTTTTCACGCATTAAGACCGCTTTGCCGCAGGTCATTTTGCCCTCAGGACAAGCACCTGCAACACAAGAAGGGCCTGCCTTTTTAAAGAGCGTGGGGGCAACTTCTTTTACAAGTTTTAACATTTCATCTGCCAAATCACGAATTTCCCACTGAGCTCTCGTGCAGCAACGGTGGTTAAAGAAATTCATTAAACTTCTTGCGTTCATTGTTACTACCATTTTGGTTTCACAGGCATTGGGAAGAACAAATCTTGCATCCTCTATTGCCATTTTTTCGGCAGCCTTGGATGCTGACTTTTCGTCTTTTCCTTCAGCTAACAATGTGGCATAATGCTTTTCATATAAAATATCGGCAAGCTCGTCATAAGCTTTTTGGTCAGCTTCCATTGTCTTTATGTATAATTCTTTTGCTTTTTCATTGTTTTCTATTTCAGGAGGTGTAATGTACTCAAACATACCCTCTTTTACATAACGCTGTGACTTTACACTGTAGCTTGCAATTCTGTGGCGAGTAATTTGCGCAAGTAACGCACGGCTTACACCCTCGATACCGAATGTAAATGTCACATGTTCAATGGGGCTTTGATGTCCTAAACTCATTAACATATTCAAAAACTTTTCGGTTTTTTCACAATCTAATCCATCCAGTATATTCTCCACTCCGCTTTCTGAGTAGCAGAGCTTTGCCGCTGCGGCAATAATTTTTTCCGGGTCGGGTGTATGAGTGAGTAATGTTACTTTCATTCTAATTTCCCCCTAATTTTCTTTCTTTTTTATCTTCATCAAGCTGTGATTTAAGCTCGTCTGTATTTACAAAATTCTTAAAATCACGCATATAATGCAAAAATTCAACCTCTATGGTTGTGCCGTACAAATCACCTGAAAAATCTAAAATATGAGTTTCAATTCTTGATTTTTCGGGATTATCAAAGCTTGTCGTGCCTACATTGGTTATTGATTTGTAGACTTTTTCGCCAATGCGTGTATTTGTGGCATAAACGCCTTGCTTTATCTTAGGTCTGTCCGTTTGGGGAATAAGGTTTGCTGTAGGATAGCCGTAGGTTCTGCCTAAGTGTTTGTCCGCAACAACCGTTCCGCTGACGGAATACAGTCTACCCAGCAGTGTTTCACATTTTTTGAAATCCCCTGCTTCAATCGCCGCCCGAACCTCCGTACTTGAGCATACAACACCGCCAATTACTACAGGCTCAACCACCAAAACATCGAAACCGTAGCGCTCACCAAACTCTTTAAGCATTTGGGATGTGCCTAAGGACTTTTTTCCAAATTTGCCGTTTGTACCAATTACGGCTACTTTTATATTTAACTTGTCAATTAAAATCTCTTTCACAAATTCTTCGGGTTCTAAATCTCTAACACTATTAAAATCTTCAAAAAACAGCGTGTGTACACCTGTGTCGCCTATAAATTTTTCCTTGGCGCTGTTTTCATATATAAGCTTTTGAGAGCCTGTACCCAGCATCACATTCTTAGGGTGTTCCAAAAAGGTGTAAACCACCGAGGGAACGCCACGCTGGCACGCCGCTTCCTTTAACACACCAAGGAGTTTTTTATGACCCTTGTGCACGCCGTCAAAGTTGCCTATTGCCACAGCTGTACCGCCTGCTGTATTTACTTTTTTGTAGTCTGCGTGGACAGTCTGCATATTGCCTCCTAATAAAAGCTTTTTTCCATTGCCAGTAACATTTGCCCGTCACAGTCCTTGACCTTTAAAAGACAAAGCATTTTATTATCTGCATAAATCCTGAAAAGTTGGTTTTCGCTGTATTTTTGAATGCCTAACTGATTAGGACGAAGCCTGATGCCGTTTCTTATTTTAGCTTCATTTTCACCTGTTACATCAATTCTTTCGAAATCTGTTAAAACATCGTCAGGTTTTATAAATAATTCTTCCACGGTGCCGTTTTTGACCGCCTGTTCTATCTGTTCAAAAGTATAAGCATTTTCTTTTGTAAATATACCGCTCATGGTACGCTCTAATGTATCCATAGCTGCACCACAGTCGAGATATTCACCAATATCACGGCACAAAGACCTTATATATGTGCCCTTACCGCAGTGCACATCCATCATAAATGATGTACCGTCAAAATCGTAAACATGTATGCTATAAACTGTGATTTTACGGGGTTTTCGTTCGATTTCAACGCCTTTTCTTGCTAACTGATAAAGCTTTTGTCCACCAATCTTGATAGCAGAATACATCGGCGGAATCTGTTCAACATCTCCTGTAAAGTTCTTTACTGCGTCAATGAGCTGTTCTTTCGTAACAGACACTTCTTTTCTTTCAAGTATTTCCCCAGTAGTGTCCTCAGTATCAGTAGTAATACCAAGCACTACACGGGCGGTGTATTTCTTCTCGTCCGCCATAATAAGGTCAGAAAGTTTGGTGGCATTGCCAATTAAAACAGGCAAAACTCCTGTCGCCTGCGGGTCTAATGTGCCTGTGTGGCCAACACGCTTCATATTAAGCTGTCGTCTTACAAAGGACACAACATTGTGAGATGTCATACCCTTTGGCTTATATACATTAAGTATTCCTATCAAGACTATCTTCCTTTTTAACATATTGTAAATATTCTATCACATTTAGTAATCTTTTTCAATACAAAAAAACAAACTGTAGAATAAAATTCTACAGTCTGTTTTTTGTCATCAATATTCCAATTACTGATTTAGCGTCTTTTATTTCGCCACGGTTTATCATTTCAACAAGTTCGTCTATATGATATTTTTCGCATTCTACAAATTCGTCCTCGTCGGGGTCAGTATCTCCCTGATGAAGTCCTGTTGCAAAGTAAATGCTGAGTTTTTCGTCACAAAAGCCAGGGGTTGCATAAAAAGAGCCAAGATACTCTACGTTGTCTGCCACAAGGCCTGTTTCTTCACGAAGTTCGCGAATCCCCGCCTGACGCGTATCCTCGCCGCCGCGGTCAAGCTTGCCTGCAGGAATTTCAAGGGTGGTTTCATAAAAAGGATAACGGAACTGCCGCACCATATATACATAGCCCTCGTCGTCCATAGCAACAACTCCAACGCCGCCGGGGTGTCGTACTACCTCACGGACGGCCTCTGCACCGTTTTCTAAAATTGCAATGTCACGCTCAACAGTGATTACTTTTCCTTCGTATATAGTTTCAGAAGATTTTTTGATTTCTTTAAGCTTCACTTTCCAACTCTCCGATTATTTCATCTAACATTTTTCTGTCTTTATCTGTTAATTCTGCTTTTTCCAAAAGGTCAGGTCTTTTTATGTAAGTTCGCTTTAGTGATTCTTTTCTTTTCCATTTTTCGATGTTTGCGTGGTGTCCTGAGAGTAAAACCTCCGGCACTTCGCGCCCCATAAACACGGGCGGTCTTGTGTACTGAGGATGCTCCAAAAGTCCTGAGTAAATTGATTCTTCTTCGAAGCTTTCACTTTGAGGAAGTACACCCTCTATCATTCGGGAAACAGAGTCAACTAAAACTGCCGCAGGCAATTCCCCACCCGTTAATACATAGTTGCCGATTGAGATTTCTTCGTCTACAATTTCTTCCAGAACTCGCTCGTCAACACCCTCATAATGTCCACAAAGGATAACAATGCGGTCTTTTTTTGAAAGCTCAACTACTTTTTCCTGAGTTAACACTTTTCCCTGAGGTGACATATACACAGTATAAGGTTTTTCCTCCCCCGCTACACTTTCATATGCATGATAAATAGGCGGTGCCTGCATAAGCATACCAAAGCCGCCGCCGTAGGGATAGTCGTCTACTGAGTTGTGCTTGTTATTCGCAAAATCTCTTATATTTATGCAGTTTATTTCTAAAATCCCGCTATTCTGCGCTCTGCCTATAATACTTTCATCAAGTATCGCACGCATCATATCGGGAAAGAGCGTTAAAATATCAAAACGCATAGCCTACTCCTCATAATCATCGTCTAACAGTCCCGCAGGTACAGTAACGAAGATTTTTTTGTTTTCTAAATCAACCTCTCCGATTACACCGTCTATAACGGGCAAATAAATCCGCTTTCCCTCAGGAGTTTTAATTTCATAGATGTCATTTGCACCTGTGTTGAAAATATCTGTAAGCTCACCTAAAAGCTCATCGTTTTCAAAAGCGGAAAGACCGATTAAATCCTTTATGTAATATCTTCCTTCCGGAAGAGGTGTTTTTTCAGTGTAAAGTGTTTTGCCTTTCATTTTTTCTGCATCGTTCATTGTGTTGATGCCCGAAAATTTGATAATAAGCACATTTTTATGTACCTTGGAGGTTTCTACTTTTAAAGGATTTTTGTCCTTATCGTAAAAAACTTCAAGGTCTAACAAATCGTATAAATCGTCTGTCCATGGGTTTAGTTTCACTTCTCCACGAATACCGTGGGTATTTACAATCTGACCGATTTCAATAATTTCCATAGTTTTCACCTATTTTCAAAAAAGGGCTGTTTGTAAACAGCCCTTTTCATTATGCGCTTTCTGCCTGTTTTTTCTGTAAAATGGGTTGTTCTTTATTTTCAACACATTCTTTTGTAATTGTGCACTTTTCCACATTTTCCTGTGAGGGAATTTCGTACATTATGTCAAGCAATGTTTCTTCCATAATAGAACGAAGTCCACGAGCACCTGTTTTGCGGTCAAGGGCTTTTTGTGCTATTGCTTCAATTGCTTCATCCTCAACAACAAGCTCAACACCGTCAAGTTCCAAAAGCTTTGTATACTGCTTGAGCATTGCGTTTTTAGGTTCTTTAATAATACGAACTAAAGAGGCCTTATCCAGCATATCAAGACTTGCAATGACTGGGAGTCTGCCGATAAGTTCAGGAATGATACCGAATTTGAGCAAATCCTGAGGCTCGATTTTTGATAAAATTTCGCCTACATTGTCGTTCTTCTTGCTTTTAACATCAGCGCCAAAACCGATTGATTTTTCCTGAGTTCTGCGATTTATTATCTTCTCAATTCCGTCAAAAGCACCGCCGCAAATAAATAAAATATTGGTTGTATCTATCTGCAAAAAGTCCTGATGGGGATGTTTTCTTCCGCCTGTGGGAGGAACATTTGCAACTGTACCCTCCAAAATCTTTAAAAGTGCCTGCTGAACACCCTCACCTGATACATCACGGGTGATAGAGGTGTTTTCAGATTTTCTTGTAATTTTATCGATTTCGTCTATATAAATGATACCACGCTGTGCCGCTTCTATATCACCGTCAGCCGCCTGAATGAGCTTTAAGAGGATATTCTCAACATCTTCGCCCACATAGCCTGCCTCGGTAAGTGTGGTTGCATCAGCTATGGCAAAAGGAACATTTAAAATCTTTGCCAAGGTCTGAGCAAGTAATGTCTTACCTGAGCCTGTAGGACCCAACAGCAAGATATTTGACTTTTGTATATCAACATCTTTAGAAGATTTCTTGTTTTCTATTCTTTTGTAATGGTTGTAAACTGCAACGGACAGGGTTTTCTTCGCTTTGTCCTGACCAATTACATACTGGTCGAGGATTTCTTTGATTTCTTTGGGCTTTGGTAAATCACCCAGCTCAATGTCCGGTGCTGAAATATCATAATTGTCGCCCATGTAGCGGTTGCAAAGCGCGATACACTCATTGCATATAAACGCATTGGGACCTTCAAACATTCGTATTACTTCGTTTTCATATTTTCCGCAAAAACTGCAGCGAAGTGCGGGTGTTTCCCCATTCATTGTTGACATATATGATACCTTTGCCTTTCCTTTATTTGCCTTGTTTTGTTAAAAAGGGACTGATAATTCAGTCCCTTTTAACTTTATAATATTTCGTTTCTTGATTCTATTACTTTGTCGATTAAACCATATTCAAGCGCTTCGTAAGCTGACATAAAGTTGTCACGCTCGGTGTCTGCCTGTATTGTTTCTATGGGCTTGCCTGTGCGCTTTGAAAGGATTTCGTTTAAAGTATTCTTTATACGGATAATTCGGTCAGCGTGGATTTTAATATCTGTTGCCTGACCCTGCATACCGCCCAAGGGCTGGTGAATCATAATTTCACTGTTAGGTAATGCTAAGCGCTTTCCGGGTGTACCTGCTGCCAGCAAAAACGCACCCATCGATGCTGCCATACCTACGCAGATTGTTGACACATCGCACTTGATGTACTGCATTGTGTCATAAATTGCCATTCCGGAAGTAATTGAGCCACCGGGACTATTGATGTAGAACTGAATGTCCTTATCGGGGTCTTCTCCCTCTAAGAACAACATCTGTGCTACAACCAAGCTTGCAGTAACATCATTCACTTCTTCGCTTAAAAATATGATTCTGTCTTTTAACAATCTGGAATAGATGTCGTAGGAGCGCTCTCCTCTGCTTGTCTGTTCCACTACTACCGGTACTAAGCTCATAATTATTTCCTTTCTGTTTTATGAAACCATAGCTTTCGATTTATTATTTATCTTCAGCTTTTTTTGTTGTTTTTTTAGCAGTTGTTGTTTTCTTTGCTGCAGGCTTTTTTTCTGCTGCATCTTTTGCTGCTGTTGCCTTTTTTGTTGTTGTCTTTTTAGCTGCAGGCTTTTCTGCCTTTGTCCACTCAGCATTCGCTACCAAGAAATCCATAGCCTTCTGAATTTTAAGGTCTGACTTTAATGCATCAATATCTTCATCACGCATAAACTTCTTAACTTCTTCAAGTTTCATATTGTAAGCATCTGCCATTTTTGTTAACTGTTCGTCAACTTCAGTTTCTGCTACTTCTAATTTTTCAAGCTTTGCGATTTCTTCTAAAGCCAATGTACCCTTAACCTGGAGTTCAGCGTTGGGACGAATCTGTTCTTTGAACTGGTCAACTGTTGTGCCCATGTAGCCTAAGTACTGCTCGAAAGAAATGCCCTGCTGAGCCATTCTTGCATTGTTTTCACGAATTGTGCTTTCGATGCGTGAGTCAATCATGCAAGCGGGGATTTCAGCTTCCATTGTTTCGATTACAGCGTCGATTGCTGCGTTTTCTTTTTCCTGCTTTGCGCGAGCGTCAGCTGATTCCTGAAGCTTTTTCTTAATATCTTTCTTTAATTCTGCCAATGTATCAAATTCACTTACATCTTTTGCGAATTCGTCATCTAATGCAGGTAATTCCTTTACAAAGATAGAGTTAACCTTTGTTTTAAATGTTGCGGGCTTACCCTTTAATTCTTCAGCGTGGTAATCTTCGGGGAATGTAACTTCAACATCAAATTCCTCGCCGATAGCTTTGCCAATAATCTGGTCTTCAAAACCGGGGATAAAGCTGTTACTACCAATTGTAAGGTCGTAGTTTTCGCCCTTACCGCCTGCAAATGCCTTGCCGTCTACAAAACCTTCAAAGTTGATGTTTGCAATATCACCAGATTTAACCTTGCGGTCTTCAACTGCAACCTGTCTTGCATTTCTTTCCTGGCGGCGAGAAAGTTCTTCGTTAACTTCCTTTGCACTTACAGTATGGTCAACTTCATCTAATTTTAAACCTTTATATTTGCCAAGTTTAACCTCAGGCTTAACTGTAACACTGCCTTTGATTACTAAATCCTTGTCTTTACCGATTTCAGCAACTTCAACTTTGGGCATATCAACAGGTTCGATACCTAATTCTTTTACTGCTGCATCATAAGCTTCAGGTAAAAGTGCGTCAACTGCCTCTTCGTAGAATACGCCTTCACCGTATGTTTTTTCGATTAATTTTCTGGGCGCTTTACCCTTTCTGAATCCGGGTACAGTGATTTTTTTAACATTCTTTTTGAACGCTTCGTCAACTGCTGCCACGAATTTTTCGTTTTCTACTGTTATTGTAAATTCAACAGTATTGAGTTCTTTTTTGTCTAATTTTGCTGCCAAGATTTTGTCCTCCCTGTTTAAAACTTCTCGTCATAGTATTATAGCATACAAGTACCATATTTTTCAAGTACTTTTTTCATATTATTCGCTGTTTTTTAACATTTTTGTATATTTGCTGTAATTTTTCAAAAAATAAGTGCAGGGAGGTGTTAAAATGCACAAAATTATTACCCGAAAAAACATAAAAACAGCCGTTATCATTGCTATGATTATTGCTCTTTGTGCGTGTTTATGTATGAATTTGTTTTCGCCCGGAGATATTTCTGTATTTAACAGGGCAATTATGGTCTAATGTATTATATTCAAATTTTGCTTTTAGGTTAGGAGAAAATTATGACAAATAAAGAATACCAAAAATATGTGGACAAAATGACGCCAAATTCCCCTCTGGCAAAGGACATACTTCTTGCCTTTTTGTTTGGCGGCACAATATGCACCATAGGTCAGGTGATTTTTAACTGGTACAGCACGCTGGAGTTAACAAAGACTGTCACATCTATGCTCACCTCGTCAACGATGGTTTTTATTGGTGCCTTTTTAACAGGTCTTGGTATTTATGATAAACTCGCCAAGTACGCCGGCGCAGGAACAATCGTTCCAATAACGGGATTTGCCAACGCTGTTGCCTCACCCGCTATTGAGTTTAAGTCCGAGGGTATGGTTTTAGGTCTTGCAGTAAAAATGTTTACCGTAGCAGGACCTGTGGTTGTTTACGGCATAACCTCCGGATTTGTTGCAGGGATTATTTATTATGTTATGTCATTTTTTTAAAAGAACTCCTTTGCTACTGCAAAGGAGTTCTTTCTATTCTTTCTATTTGTGCACCGAGATTTTTAAGCTTTATATCAAGGTTTTCGTATCCTCTATCTATGTGATGAATATTAAACACCTGAGTCTGCCCCTTTGCAGCAAGTCCTGCCAAAACTAACGCCGCACCTGCTCTGAGGTCCGATGCCGAAACCTTAGTGCCAGAAAGCGACCGTTTTCCTTCAACAACAGCGCAATGTCCTTCAACTTTAATTTGCGCTCCCATACGGCAGAGTTCTGCCACATGCATAAAGCGATTTTCAAATATTGTTTCGGTAACAATACCTGTGCCTTTTGACAGAGACAAAAGTGCCGTCATCTGCGCCTGCATATCAGTAGGAAATCCGGGGAACGGAAGAGTCTTTACATCCTTTGCGGTACATATTTTATCCGCACGCACACGAATTGTGTCGTTTGTAATCTCTAAATCCGCACCCATTTCCAAAAGCTTTGCCGTTAACGGCTTTATGTGTTCGGGTATAACATCTTTTATCAAAACATCGCCATTTGTCATAGCAGAGGCTATCATAAATGTACCTGCCTCAATACGGTCGGGCATTATTGAATATTTTACGCCCTTTAGCTTGTCTACCCCGTTGACCGTGATTGTATCTGTTCCGGCACCTGAAATCTTTGCACCCATTTTATTTAGAAAATTTGCAAGGTCAGCTATCTCAGGCTCTGCAGCGGCGTTTTCTATTGTAGTTTTGCCTTTTGCCACTACTGCTGCCATTAGAATATTTTCAGTTGCGCCTACACTAGGAAAATCAAGGTAAATTTTAGTACCCACAAGCTCTTCTGCCTTAACCTCCACAAAGCCTGCGCCTTTAGTTATGGTAGCACCAAGTGCGGCAAAGCCCTTAAGGTGCAAATCAACAGGTCGCGAACCAATAGGACAACCTCCAGGAAGTGACAAGCGCACCTTTTTCATTCTTGCAAGCATGGGTCCCATTACCAAAAACGAGCCACGCAATTTGCAAGTTAAATCGTAAGGCGCTATCGTGTGGAGTATGTTTTCGGTGTCTATTATTAGTTCATTTTTATTTTTTTGTGTAATGCTCGCACCAAAGCAGGAAAGTATTTCTGACATATTGCGAATATCAGAAAGCATGGGTACATTTTTTAATGTAGTTTTTGCCCCTGACAAAAGCGTCGCCGCCATTATTGGAAGCGCTGCGTTTTTGCACCCCGAAATACTGACTTCACCCTTGAGTCCATCACATTTTTTGATTAAAAAAAAGTCTTTGTTTTCCATTTTTCTCTCCGCAAAATTTATTTCAATTTTATTATTGACGATTATTTTTTTTAAATACAAACATTTAAATTTAAAAATGGAAAAAACTGAAAAAAACAAGTGTCATCAGAAGATGACACTTGTCAAAATAAATACATTTAATTTATTGAACCTGCTCTCACAAAGTTTGCCCACTTCTGTGCAAAGCTTTCATTGAAGAGCCAAGCCTGAGCCTTAAAGCCAGCAGGCTGTGTTTTGTATTCAGCATATGTCATATACTGAGGATTGGTGTAAACATAAACAGTTTTGTCAACATAATCTTTTGCATCGTTATTCCACTTGGATTCTACTGTTTCTGTATAATCACCATAACCGATGTAACCGTTTTCTATGTCTGTTTCAGGCATTACTAATACCCCGTTTTCAATTGTGGCATTCTTAACCTTAGCTTTATAAGCTTCATCTAAGAATGCAAGCATAATATCTTCAACAGCTGACATATTACCGTGGCCGCCGCCGGGATGCTGTAAGTATGTAACCGCACCGCCTGCTGCTACCATACGCTCTGCTGCGTGAATCTGGTCGTGGAAGCCCCAATCCCAGTCAACTTCACCAGTAACAATAAATACAGGAACACCTGCCTCTACCAGTTCATCGTACTCAAACTGTGCGCCATTTGCTGATTTAAAGCACAATACTGCAAATGTTCTTTCGGGATTAAGTTTCGCAATTTTGCCTGCTGAAACACAACCGTTTGAATGACCGAGCGTTGCTATAGGAACATAGTTAAGCTCAGGATGTCCTGTTGTTTGAGCAAATTCAGCAATTTTTGTATTTAATACATTCATTGCGAATTCTTCGTCCTGGAAGGTTTTGAGCTGTCCGTCTGAACCGTCGTAGAAATCGAATATTGCAAGGTTTCTTTCCTTACAGAAGTTACGGAAGTTTGTACTTGTAGCATACAAGCCCGATTCACCGTGCTGATTCATCATAACTATACCCTCAACTGTGTCAATGCTCGGGTCAATATACATATTGTAAACAGCACCATCAATAAGCTCTACTGCCTGAGTTTCTTTAGCATCTGTTAAAGGAGTGTAGCCATTCCAGAGGAATGTCTTTAAAAAGTGTGTATACATAGAATAGTGAGATACATCTGTTAAGTCTATTGTATCTGTTACTACTGTTATGCCCTTAGGAGCTGATACCGAGTAAGGCCTTAAGTAAGCTAGTTTATAGGGTACATTTGTGTAAGCTGCGTTGTAAAGTGTTACTTCTTTGGTGTCATCAAAGGGATTATAAACTGTAGCTGTTGCCGTTAGGAACGCATCAGTCACATCCTTAACTTCTTCACCCTTTGAATTTGTAATTTTGATTTCTGTTGAAACAATTTCATTTGTATCTTCAGCTAAAGTATTTGATGTTTTGTATTCATAGCTTACACCGTCTGTATAAATTGTAACACGAAGCTTTTTGTCTGCCATTACAGCATCCATGAAGTAAGGTATTGTAGCTTTTGATGTTGCGCCTGAGGCAACTGTTGTCCAGTTTGTGCTGTCAGCAGAAACCTCAAAAACATAGAATACGCTTGCTGCTTTGGAAACTGTGGCATTTACTGTGTCGAAAATTTGTGCACTTGCAGGAAGTGTTACATTTGTACCAGCAATCTCTGTCATTGTATAAGGCATAAGTATAACATCATCTAGGACATAGTTAGCTGATGCACCAAATGTAATTTTAGCATTTGTTTCAATCTGGCTTGCCATATAGCTTGAACTGTTAGCTGTGTTAAAGTTATACTTGTCAAGCGTTAAGCTGTACCAGTTATTGCCCAGCGCTGTAACTGTCATCGCACTGTTTGCAAATGTGTCACCATCACTCATACCAAAGCTTGCTGTAGGAACAGATGATGACTTCACTTTAGCTGAAACACTGTAGTCAAAGTCCGGGTCAATTACTGTATCTATGGTTACGCTGTCCGCTGTTACTGACAGACCTTTTGTGCCTAATGAGCCGCTGTTTGTAACTGTTGCGCCCGTAATATTAAGAGTGTCGCCATCTTCAAAGTTGTAGATTTTGATGTCTGCAAATTCAGGTTTTGTTGCCAAATGTGTTACCTTTTCGCCGATATAACCTGTTGAAGATTTCGGGATGATTTCCCAATAGTAGTTTTTGCCCAACATATCTTCTGTCACTGTAATTTTTTCGCCGGGAGTAAGTTTTGCTACGCAGTCACCTATTGTACCGTTGCCTGACATAAGCTTGATAACAGATGCGTCTGTTCCTGAACCTGCTATGTCAATATCGTATTCTACTCCTGCGGAATCCCCAACTTTGAATGAGCCTGTCTCTCTCACATTTGAGATAACGGGTGCTGTGGGTCTAGTAACTGCTGCATTCGCAACATTGATATTAATATCATCTATGTAGAACTTACGCTCACCGGGTGATGATGATGTACAACCAGGCAAGACATTACTGTTGTCAAGACGCAATTCCCAACTCGTCAATGTTGTTTGGCCGTATTGCCAATCAAATGTGGTCGATACCTTCTGCCAGTCTGTGGTGTTGGTAACATCCGGAATCTGAACTATAAAGAACTTGTAGTTGTCCGTTGCCGTTCCGTCACCGCCAAAGTCAACAAGGGGGGCGATGTATGTCATAATGGCTATTCTACCGTTTGATGCTGCTGCTAAAGGCTGATAAAGCTTAACATAAGCTGAAACGGAAACTGTATCACCGTTTTTAACAGGGATATTCAGGTGTGAGCCATTATTTGTGAAACCTGCGCCGACGTTGTACATATTTGCCTTGTTCGCTACTGTAACAAGCGACGACCTTTCACCTGAGTGCTTTTCTGTGTCATCTATAGCTGTAGTATAATTGCCGGTATTTGTGTTGAGCCTTGTTGTTTCATCTTTTTCAAAGCCAAATTTACAGCCGTTTTCTGAGCTGTACTTCGCTTCAATCGTCATATCGTCTATGTAGAACTTACGCTCACCGGGTGATGATGATGTGCAACCAGGCAAGACATTACTGTTGTCAAGACGCAATTCCCAGCTTGTCAATGTTGTCTCACCATATTGCCAAGCAAATGTGGTTGATACCTTCTGCCAGTCTGTGGTGTTGGTAACATCCGGAACCTGAACTATAAAGAACTTGTAGTTGTCCGTTGCCGTTCCGTCACCGCCAAAATCAACAAGAGGGCTGATGTATGTCATAATAGCTATTCTACCGTTTGATGATGCTGCTAAAGGCTGATGAAGCTTAACATAAGCTGAAACAGAAATTGTCATACCATCATTTACTGCGATATTAAGGTGTGAACCGTTATTTCTGAGACCTGCACCAACATTATACATATTTTCTGCGTTTTTAACGGTAATCATTGTAGACTTTGAGCCTGTGTGGGCCTCGGTTTTAACATTTTCTGCTATATAGCTGTCGCCGTTTGTAACGATTTTTACATTCTCGCCATCTTCAAAGCTGGATGCATGCTTTGTGCTTCCGTCATATTTTTTGAGATATATTTCCAAATCGTCAATCAAATATGAGCAGTTTGTTGTACCGTCTGCTGCCTTGTTTGTTTCAGCCGGACCATTCATACGAAGCTCCATATTTCTGACACCTTCGTTTATGCCAGTTGTGGTGTCATCTACTACATCCTTTGGAAATGTATAGCTGAAAGTAACCTTCTGCCAGCCCTTTTCCGCTTTGTCAAAGTCGGCAACTACAAACTGATAATTGTTTGTGTCAACATACAAGTCAGACCACAAAATGAGCGAGCACTGACCTTTACTGTTACTAGCATGCTCTGTTTCTGACTTTATAAGCATACTAGCCATAAGCACATCTCCCTTATGAGCATCAAATGAAAATGTGCCTCCCGTACCATATTTGTAAAGAGTTGAACCGGTTTGATTGCTGTCGGTTGTTACTCTGGCAGCATAAGCTGAGCCAAAAGCGCCGCCTGTAACCAACTCAACCTTGTGATGGTTAACATTTCCTGCCATACCGATACTGCCGTTTTCAAAGTCATTGAGTAAATAGGGGTCAGAGTTAGTTACTGCACTTACAGGGAGTGCAAATAACAAGCTTGCAAGCATTGCTAAACACAATACCATTGACAAAACTTTCTTCATCCTTTAACACCTTACCTTTTCTAATTTTCCATTATATTATAATTTTACCACACCAACATTATTTGTCAAGTATATATATATTAGCATAAAACATTAAAAAACACGCTGTATACCAGCCGCCAAAGGCTGAGAAAAAAAGATGCAGAATAAACGAATGGAGTCCAAAGCTGTATGTGTATACAGCGAGAGGCGACAGTTGTTTAAGCTCAAAACTTCACATAAAAAGGCACTCGGTCAAAAAACCGAGTGCCTACTGCTATTTAACAATAATTCAATTATCGTTTTGAGTGCTTATGCGCTTTTTTTAAAGCCGTTACCAGCCGAATTATTTCATATCTTTGATAGCTGCCTGAGCCGCTGCTAAACGCGCAATCGGAACACGGAAAGGTGAACATGATACGTAGTCTAAACCAATCTTGTGGCAGAATTCTACAGATACGGGGTCGCCGCCGTGCTCACCACAGATACCGCAGTGAATTTCGGGACGAACTTCCTTACCCATCTTAACTGACATTTCCATAAGCTTACCAACACCTGTCTGGTCGAGCTTAGCAAAAGGATCGTTTTCAAAGATTTTTGCATCGTAGTAAGCGTCTAAGAACTTACCAGCATCGTCTCTTGAGAAACCGTATGTCATCTGTGTTAAGTCATTTGTACCGAAGCAGAAGAATTCAGCTTCTTTTGCAATATCGTCAGCAGTGAGGCAAGCTCTGGGGATTTCGAGCATTGTACCTACTTCGTATGAAAGCTCAACACCAGCTGCTGCGATTTCAGCGTCAGCTGTTGCAACAACAACATCCTTAACATATTTTAATTCTTTGATTTCACCAACTAAGGGAATCATAATTTCAGGCTTTAAGTTCCAGTCAGCGTGAGCTTTCTTAACATTGATAGCCGCACGGATAACAGCCTTTGTCTGCATCTTAGCGATTTCGGGGTATGTTACAGCCAAACGGCAACCACGGTGACCCATCATGGGGTTGAATTCGTGGAGTGAAGCAATGATTGCTTTGATGTCTGAAACTGTCTTGCCCTGAGCGTCAGCTAAAGCTTTGATGTCAGCTTCCTCTGTGGGAACGAACTCGTGAAGCGGAGGATCTAAGAAACGGATTGTAACGGGGTTACCTTCCAATGCTTCGTAGAGTGCCTCAAAGTCGCCCTGCTGATAAGGAAGAATCTTCTCTAAAGCTGCTTCTCTTTCTTCTAATGTATCAGCACAAATCATTTCTCTGAATGCTGCAATTCTGTCAGCTTCAAAGAACATGTGCTCTGTACGGCAAAGACCGATACCTTCAGCACCAAGTTCAACTGCCTTCTTAGCGTCAGCAGGTGTATCAGCGTTTGTTCTTACCTTTAATGTTCTGAATTCGTCAGCCCATTCCATAATTCTGCCGAATTCGCCTGCGATTTCAGCGTCAACTGTGGGAATGATGCCGTCGTAGATGTTACCTGTTGAACCGTCGATTGAGATAAAGTCTCCTTCAACAAATGTCTTGCCACCTAATGTGAACTTCTTGTTAGCTTCGTCCATATTGATGTCGCCGCAACCAGATACACAGCATGTACCCATACCACGAGCAACAACGGCTGCGTGTGATGTCATACCGCCACGAACTGTTAAGATACCCTGAGAAGCTTTCATACCTGTAATATCTTCAGGTGATGTTTCTAAACGAACGAGGATAACCTTTTCGCCTCTTGAGTTCCAGCTGTCAGCGTCTTCTGCTGTAAATACAACTTTACCGCAAGCAGCACCGGGTGAAGCGCCAAGACCACGACCCATAGGTGTAGCTGCCTTTAATGCCTTAGCATCGAACTGAGGATGTAAGAGTGTATCTAAGTTTCTGGGGTCGATCATAGCAACAGCCTGCTTCTTATCAATCATGCCCTCGTCAACTAAGTCGCAAGCAATCTTTAAAGCAGCTTTTGCTGTTCTCTTACCGTTTCTTGTCTGAAGCATGTAGAGCTTTTTGTTTTCTATTGTGAATTCCATATCCTGCATATCTCTGTAGTGGTCTTCCAAGATTTTGCAAACCTTGTTGAACTCAGCGAATGCTTCGGGGAATTTTTCTGCCATTTCAGCAATAGGCATAGGTGTACGAACACCTGCAACAACGTCTTCACCCTGAGCGTTTACTAAGAACTCACCCATTAAGCCCTTGTCACCTGTAGCGGGGTCACGAGTAAATGCAACACCTGTACCACAGTCATCACCCATGTTACCGAAAGCCATCATCTGTACGTTAACAGCTGTACCCCATGAGTAAGGGATATCGTTGTCACGACGGTAAACATTAGCTCTGGGGTTGTCCCATGAACGAAATACTGCTTCAACAGCGCCCATTAACTGTTCAACGGGATCTGTGGGGAAGTCTTTACCAATTTTATTTTTGTACTCAGCCTTGAACTGACCAGCAAGCACTTTTAAGTCTTCTGCTGTTAATTCTACGTCCTGAGTAACGCCTTTTTCTTCTTTCATTTCGTCGATAAGTTCTTCAAAGTACTTCTTACCAACTTCCATAACTACATCAGAATACATCTGGATGAATCTTCTGTAGCAGTCCCAAGCCCAACGAGCGTTGCCAGATTTTGCTGCCATAGCTTCAACAACATCTTCGTTAAGACCGAGGTTTAAGATTGTGTCCATCATACCAGGCATAGATGCTCTTGCGCCTGAACGAACTGATACTAATAAGGGATTTTCCTTATCACCGAACTTCTTGCCGCAAACAGCTTCCATCTTGGTGATGTTTTCCATAATTTCTGCTTTGATAGCGTCATTAATGTTTCTGCCGTCTTCATAGTACTGAGTACAAGCTTCTGTTGATACTGTGAAGCCCTGAGGAACAGGCAAACCGATTTTGGTCATTTCTGCGAGGTTCGCGCCTTTACCGCCGAGAAGTTCTCTCATTGAAGCGTCGCCTTCGCTGAACTGATAAACATACTTCATCAATTATTACCTCCTATTTTACATCGGGATGTCCGATTAATTAACAACTTTCGGTGCTTTAGGCTATACACCATTCTATATTATACCATAGATTTTTGAAAAATCAACTCATTTTATAAATATTTAGGAAAAAAATGGCGCTCAGATTTACTGAGCGCCATTTTTTGTTTTTATTGTGTTATTTTTTTGTTCGTTGCCGCTTTAATTACAAAGAGCGTTACAAGCATAAGAACAAGACCGATAGGTAATGTAATCATCCAGTTCTGTACAAAACCTGCGATTATATATGTTACAAATGATACCGCCGCAACTGTTAATGCGTAAGGTAACTGTGTTGAAACATGGTTGATGTGGTTACAGTTAGCACCAGCCGATGACATAATTGTTGTATCTGAAATAGGTGAGCAATGGTCACCGCAAACAGCACCAGCAAGGCACGCTGAAATACCGATTGTAAGAAGTTCGCCACTTGACGCAAATACTGATACAACGATAGGGATAAGTATTCCGAATGTACCCCATGATGTGCCTGTTGAGAATGCCAGACCGATAGCAACCAAGAAAATAATTGCAGGTAATAAGTTTGTAAGACCAGCCGCTGCACCTTCCATAAGCTCTGCCACATAAACATCTGCGCCGAGCATACCTGTTAAGCCAGACAAGGTCCAAGCAAATGTAAGAATCAATATAGGTGGTACCATAGCCTTAAAGCCTTCGGGAACACATTCCATAGCTTCTTTAAATGTGAGCACTCTGCGACAAAGCAGATAGATAATACTGATAACAAGTGCGATAATTGCACCCCATGAAAGGGCAACTGAAGCATCGCAGCCGGCAAATGCATCAACGAAAGATGTACCGCTGAAGAATCCACCTGAATAAAGCATACCAAGTACACAACAAACAATTAGAACCACTACAGGGAATACTAAATCCCAAAGGCTTCTCTTTCTGCCATCCTGTGTATACTCTTCAACTTCAGAAACTGCATCGGGGTCTGAATGAAGGTCGCCGTTTTGTGCTGCCCATTCGTGCTTTTTCATTGGACCGTAATCAAACTTCATAACTGAAATCGCGATAATCATGGCGATTGTTAAAAGTGAATAGAAGTTATAAGGAATAGCCCTTATAAAAAGTTCGAGTCCATTCTGTCCTTCAACAACGCCTGAAACTGCAGCCGCCCATGAAGAAATAGGAGCAATCATACAGATAGGTGCTGCTGTTGCATCGATTATATATGCAAGCTTTGCACGAGAGATTTTCTGATTATCTGTAACAGGCTTCATAACTGAGCCAACTGTCAAGCAGTTAAAATAGTCATCCACAAATATTAAAATACCTAAAACGAATGTAGCAAGCTGTGCGCCTACTTTTGTCTTAACATGTTTTTTTGTCCACTCGCCAAAAGCACGTGAGCCGCCTGCTTTATTTACAAGGGCAACTATAATACCTAAAAGCACTAAGAATATAAGAATACCTACATTCCACGAATCTGCTAAGCTCCCTATAAAGCCGTCGTTTAATACTGTATTCAATGTTGCTACGGGCTTGAACTCTGTAATGAGCAAACCTGCTGCCACGATACCCACGAACAGTGAGCTGTAAACTTCCTTTGTAACAAGTGCTAAAACAATAGCAATCAGCGGAGGCATTAAAGCCATAATTGTTTTGTAGTAGTCGCTGCTGGCTGCAACCTGACCTGAGCCTGCACAGTCTTCACACTCTGTATGCTCTGTACCGCGCTCGCCTGCACAAACTTCACAGGTAACGTCGTCAACCGAACCTTTACCTTCGCACTCAACACAGCTGTATGTAACAGCTTTGCCTGTGCCCTGACAGGTTTCACAGTCAACCATTGTGGTTTTTCCAAAATTCATAGCACACGCTATGAAAACAATTAAAACCACAGCAACGGTAATAAGATTTACCAGGGTTTTCTTTTTCATTTCCTCTACTCCTTTGTATTTTTTTGTCGATAGAGTTATTATATTATTTTTTCCACTTAATGTCAATGTTTTTCACTAATTAGCAATAACAGGCTTGTCAAGTACAGTCACTTTGTCTCCTTTAACTATCTGGCTAATATATTCGGGTGCAAGCTCAAAAATACTTTCGCAAACTGTCAATGCGTCCTCAGGATTATCCGCAGTTACTTCTATGATAAGTATGTTGTCACCCTCATTGTTCATACTTATCATATCCAACAGTTTTTCCCTTGCATATATTCCGTCAATATCATCTGAAACCATCTGTAAAAATCTATTACTGCTCAAAAATTCAGCGTATGATGTCAGTTCTTTTCTTACTACAACGGTGTTTAAAGTGGTTTCTTTTGAAACTTCTTCATTATTGCTGTATGAATCTTCACAATATAATCTACCCACAGCGGTATATTCTTGTTTTTTAACTTCTTTACCTGCGCAGGATGAAAAAATTAAGACCGATACAAATATCACGAACAAATTTTTTAGTATGCCTTTCATCGTTAAATCCCCTCTTTACCGTTTTTTACAATTATACTACTGCTGTCAGACATTGTCAACGATTCTGTTTCCAGAAAAAAAAGCAGACAAACAGTCATAATGTAAAAAATGCCACATATCTTATAACAAACATCAAATTACAGCAATGGAGGAATTTAAAATGTCAGAATACAATATCTACAAAGATATTGCCGAGCGTACGGGCGGCGATGTTTATCTGGGAGTTGTAGGTCCTGTAAGAACGGGAAAGTCAACCTTTATAAAGAAGTTTATGGATTTGTTTGTTATTCCCGCTATGTGCGACGAAAACGAAATAGCAAGAGCACAGGATGAGCTTCCCCAGAGTGCGGACGGAAAAACCATAATGACCACAGAACCCAAGTTTATCCCCAACGAAGCGGTAGAAATCGAGGCTACAGATGCGGCAAAAATGCGTGTTCGCTTAATTGACTGCGTGGGTTACATTGTAGATGAGGCATTGGGTCATACGGAAGACGGCACTCCCAGAATGGTATCCACACCCTGGAGTGATGAGCCTATGGAGTTTGGCGTTGCCGCCGAAATCGGCACAAAAAAAGTAATATGCGACCACTCTACCATTGGCATTTTAGTAACAACCGACGGAAGCATCACAGACATTCCCCGTGAAAGTTATGTAACGGCAGAGGCGCGTGTTGCTCAGGAGTTATCCGCTCAGGGCAAACCATACATAATAATTCTTAACACAAAATATCCCACAATGCCCGAAACCGAAGATTTGCGCGCATACCTTGCAAAAAAATACTCCGCTCCCGTAGTTGCAGCCAACTGCGCCGAGCTTACTTCAGACGGCATTAAAAATATTTTAGAGCAGGTGTTGCTGTCATTTCCTGTTACAGAAATCGCAATCAACCTGCCTCAGTGGGTGGAAGCTCTTGACGACAGTCACGAAATCAAAAATGTTTTATTTACAAATTGCTTCAACTCAACAGAAGCGGTAGAAACATTAAGTCACCTTGACTCTGCTCTTGATATGATGATGCAGTGTGATTATGTGGAAAACGCTATTTTGTCAAACATTGACATGGGCACAGGCAAGGCGGTTGTGGATATAGCAGTTCCGAAGGAGCTTTATTACAAGACAGTAAAAGAGCTATCGGGCTTTGATGTTGCCGACGAGGGCAAGTTGCTTACGCTTTTATCCTCGCTTTCTGCCATGAAGCAGGAATATGACAAGATAAAAATTGCCCTTACCGAGGTGGAAAACAAAGGCTACGGCATAGTCACACCCACAATTGACGAGCTAAGTCTGGAAGAACCTGAAATTGTGCGTCAGGGCAGCCGCTTTGGTGTCAAACTCAAGGCATCAGCACCTTCCATTCATATGATAAAAGCAAACATCGAAACAGAGGTTTGCCCCATCGTTGGAACAGAAAAGCAATCTGAGGAGCTTGTTCGCTATCTACTTTCCGAATTTGAGGAAAATCCCAAGGAAATCTGGCAGTCAAATATTTTCGGAAAATCTCTGCACGAGCTTGTAAACGAAGGCTTAAACAACAAATTAAACCGTATGCCTGACGAAGCACAGATAAAGCTTCAGGAAACACTGCAAAAAATCATCAACGAAGGCTCAGGCGGACTTATCTGCATAATTTTATAAATAGTAAGGACCGCCGTAGGGCGGTCTTTGTCATTTACAGCGTATTAAACTTAAATTCATTCGTATATCTTGCAATTTCCTCCAAAATATGCTAGAATGTCTGCGAGGCGATAATATGAAATTAAGAGTAGATATAAAAGACCACGAATATGATATTGTAATAGGCAAGGACATTTTAAAAAACTGCGCCGATTACATAAAAGAAGCAAGAAAGCTTCCTGCTAAGATTTTAGTAGTGACAGACGAAAATGTAGCAAATCTTTATGCAGACACTGTTTGTAATTCATTAAAAGAAATCGCAGAGGTTAAGCTTGTGGTGTTGCCCGCGGGCGAAACCACAAAATCTTTAGGGTACTTAAGCGACCTTTACGACGAAGCATTTTCATTCGGTATGACACGCTCGGATTTGGCGGTAGCTTTAGGCGGCGGCGTAATCGGTGATTTGACTGGTTTCTTTGCTTCAACCGTACTGCGCGGTATTGATGTTGTGCAGATACCCACAACACTTCTCTCTCAGGTGGACAGCTCCGTAGGCGGAAAAACCGCAATAGATGTTTCCTGGGGCAAGAATTTAGTGGGAACATTCTACCAACCAAAATTGGTTATAGCTGATACCAAAACTCTTGAAACCCTGCCCGAAAGAGAATTTTCATCGGGTCTTGCTGAGGTTATTAAGTACGGTTGCATTTGGGACGAGAGCTTTTTTGACAAAATCAACTCCGCATCTTCGCGCAAAGAGCTTGTGGATATGGCAGACGAAATCGTGTATACCTGCTGTGACATCAAGCGTCAGGTGGTAGAAAAAGACGAACACGACACGGCACTTCGAATGATTTTAAACTTCGGCCACACAGCAGGCCACATAGTGGAAAAAGCCTACAACTACACGGGCTACACCCACGGTGAGGCGGTGGCTTTTGGTATGATTATTGCATCACGCCTTGGTGAAAAGTTAGGGATAACAGAAAAAGGCACAACAGAAAAAATTGATGCTATGATTAAAAAATTCTCACTTCCCTATGATATAGAGTTAAGCGATGAGGATTTGTCAGGGATAACCCTTGATAAAAAAGCATCAGGCAATAATATCTCGGTGATTTTACTTGACAAAATCGGTAAATACAATATACACCAAATGGATACTGAAGAATATGTAAAAATATTAAAAGAAATAGTGAGTAGGGCTTAAGCCTTACTCACTATTTCTTTTATAAGTCCTTTGCAACCTCTTAATATATCGTCATATGTTTCGTCAAAATTTCCCGTGTACCATGGGTCTGCAATATCACCGTTGCTGCCTGCAAAGGACAAAAGCTTACATACCTTGCCCTCGGGGTCAGAGCCTATTATACGAAGTATATTCTTTATGTTCCATTCGTCCATACCGATTATGTAGTCAAACTTTTCATAATCAGTTTTAGTCATTTGCACGGCATATTTACCTTGCGTGGATATGCCGAACTGTGCAAGTTTGCGGCGTGTGCCGTGATGCACGGGGTTTCCGATTTCTTCGCGGCTTGTGGCGGCAGACTGGATATGTGCCACTACTCCCTCACGCTTTATTAAATCTTTCATCACAAACTCTGCCATTGGACTCCTGCAGATGTTTCCGTGGCAAACAAAAAGAATTTTTATCATTTTGTTTCCTCCAGCATATTTATTTCAAGGATTTATTGGCAAATGTAAGCATAAACGCTTTCAATATAAGTCCTAATTAACACTTAACCGCCAACAAGCTATGCCATTAACCGTTAACTGTTAATTATCCCCTTATAAGCACATATGGGCAAGCGCGAAATTCGCGCTTGCCCGTGCCGATTAAATAACTATTTTAAAGTTTTTAATCTTAGTAGCGAATCATATCAGCCAAAGGCAAGCAGTCAACATCCCAAAGCATTACCTTTGTATAGCTACCTGCTGTTAAATCAACAGGTGAGAATGAATCTGATGTGTTAGCATCAAGGTCAACGAATAAAATTTCATAGTCAACCATCTTATTATTTGCATCGTATGTTACAAAGATAAGCTGTTCTTCCTCAAGTTTTGTATCTGTTGATACTTTAACTTCGTTACCTTCAACGCGCTCGATTGTTATACCCTCGATAACCTCTGGTATGGAAACAGCGTATGCTACGGTATTACCAACCTTAGAGTCAGAGCTCATGGGTACTACTTCGAATTCCAAGCTTGCACTGTTTGCAGGTATTGCAGGTATTTTCATTGCTTCTTTGATACCGCAAATACCGATAACTGCTCTTTCACCTGTTGCTGTAACATTAACAAGGCGAACTAAAGATTTATCTTTTACATTCTGAGCACTTGATGTTGCAGGTGTGAATGTATGAGCAAATGTAACGATCTTGCCCGCTACAACATCACCTGTTACAGCAAAGTTAGATGATGCAGGAGCATCACTGGGTTTTACAATAGAAACTTCAAAATCATCTATAAGGTATGTTCCAACAAAATTCTGACGGAATCTCCAATATGTGATTGTTGTATCAGTCTCACGTGTACATACCAATGTATACTTGCGCCAGCCATCAGCTGTAGGTTCAGTTTTAGTTTTGGTAGTTACATAGTTACCAAAACTACCGCCATCGTAAAGATGGAAATCCATGTTTGCAATCTCTGTTACCGGCTTAGCCCAGAAAGATACTGTATAGTTTACACCTGCGGAAATTGCACCGGTTGCATACTGTCCATCTTTATCCTTAATATAGAATTCAGTATAGGCACCTGCTCCAGTTGTTAACTGAAGGGCATGACCGCTGCCACCTACACCGCCTTCAACGATTGTTCCTGTAGGATTAGCGCCACTAGCAAAGTTTATAGCATCATCTTCGTATGTGCATAAAATATAGGGAAGTGTTGGTGCATATATTGTTGCTTCAGGAAGACCGAATGTTGTAGCCTCACCTACTTTACCGTCTGAGCTCATAGGTACTACTTCAAATCCCATTCCGGCACTGTTTGCAGGTATTGCAGGTATTGTCATTGTTTCATTGATACCACAAACACCCATAACTGTTTTTTCATCTGTTGATGAAATATTAACAAGGCGAACTAAAGATGCATCTGTTACGCCAGCAGCACTTGTTGTTGCAGGTGTGAATGTGTGAGAAAATGTAACCTGATTGCCTTCTGCAATATTACCTGTTGCAACAAAATCAGATGATTCAGGAAAATCACTGGTGTTTTCGATAAAAGTAATTTCAAAATCATCTAAGCAGTATGTTCCGTTAAACATTGTACGGAAGCGCATATAACCTGTTGTCAACTCTGCGGTAGGTACGAATTCGATTTTAAACTTGTACCATTTACCAATTTCAGGATTTCTTACTATGTAGGTTCCTAATCTTGTTCCGAGGTTGTCGTTGTAAAGATGGAAATCAAGGTTTGTTGAACCGCCTGTCAGTTCAACAGCCTTAGCCCAGAAAGAAACTACAAACTTTGAACCTACGGGGAATGTACCGTTTACATATTTAGGATCAGCAACCTTACTTCTAAGGTAGTAATCGGTGCCTGATACAGCAGGTAACTGTAAAGCATGACCGATGCCACCTACACCGCCTTCAACGAATGTTCCTATATCATTTGCTCCCTGAGCAATATTTGTTACGCCATCTTCGTATGTGCATAACAAATAGGGAAGCGTGTCTGTACTTGCAGCTGATGCCGGAATACAGAAAAGACTTAAGCAAACAGCTAAAGCAAGCACTACCGCAAGGCTTTTCTTTATTGTTTTTACCATTGTTTTATTCTCCTTTCCATTAAAATTTTTGGATTTAATGGATTTTTTTCTCCCCCCCGGAAGTCAAAAATGTTCCATCCAAATTGTTTGTGTTTTCCGCTTTTTGCGGAAAATTTAGATTTTTTTGCCGTCTCCACGGCTTTGACTGTGAGTTTTTTTATTTACAGTCGGGTGCACGACTGTATTAAACAAACTCTATATTAACACCTTTTAGTGATGTTAAACGGGA
>Ga0233360_1000063_pt1 | contig 28689 bp, 24 predicted proteins | sample ElkDunMinimDraft_20_FD_180671 | JGI IMG/M metagenome (GOLD analysis project Ga0233360, IMG submission 180671) | Fecal eukaryotic communites from dung pellets of Tule Elk in California, USA - Elk Dung A0 | ecosystem: Host-associated > Mammals > Digestive system > Large intestine > Fecal | place...
CAACGAAAAAGGTTATTGTCGTCATCATATCGGTATGATGGCAAGGGCAAAATCCGCACTTCCTTTAGCTTTAGTTTTAGATACCCATTGTGCTGAAGTTATAAAAAAGCTTGAGGCGATTGATATGACCTCAAAGGGCGGGCTTTTCAAAAAAGAAAAATCCGCAGCCACGAAGTTGTCTGAGGTAGTGTCGGGTATTGACAGCACTTGTCTTGTGTGCGAGCGCATCGAGCATACTATGGAAAAGTTCACAAACACATTCTGGTATCTTTACAATAAAGAGGCAGATTTCAGAGCGTGTTTTTTAGAAAGCCGTGGTGTTTGTATACACCATTTTGCAAAGTTGCTTGTTGCCTTGGGTAATGTTTCGGGTAGTAAAAGAGATATTTTTGCCCGTGAGCTTTATGATTTGCAAATGAAGGTTTTGCGAAACGAAAAATGCGAAGTTCACAATTTTACCAAGCAGTTTGATTACAGAAGTGATAAGGGCGAGTGGAAAGTGGCTCGTGATGCTCACTTAAAGTGTGCGGCGCGCCTTTCCGGCAGTTTTGAGAGGGATTAGTATGCGTATTATTGGCGTAACCGGCGGTACAGGCGGCGGAAAAACAACGATAACTAAAATAATGGAAAGCTACGGTGCGTGCGTAGTTGATGCCGATGTTGTGGCACGCAAAGTTGTTGAACCGAAAAGCCCAGCGCTGAAAGAAGTGGCGGATGAGTGGGATGTTGTGCGTGGTGGTGTGTTAGACCGCAAGGTACTTGCCAAAATTGTATTTTCCGATGAGGAAGAATTACATAAATTAAATACGATTGTGCATAAATATGTTATTGAGGAAATAAAAAAGGCTATTGCGCAATGCAAAGCAGAATATTTTGTGATTGACGCTATAGCTTTAATTGAAAGCGGGCTTTCTTCTATGTGTGATGTGACCGTGGCGGTGATTGCGGACAAAGATGTAAGGTGTAAGCGCATTATGGCGCGGGATAACCTTACCCGGGAAGAAGCCATTATGCGAATAAATGCCCAAAAAAACGACAGTTTTTATATTGAGAATTGCGATTTTGTGATTTATAACAACGATGGCGTTGATGACAAAGAAATTGGGCGGATAATAAAAGGGAGTTAGTTTGAAAAAAATATTAAAGTTATTTGTAATACTTATCGCAATTAGTGCGGTGATTGTGGGAATTTTGAGAGTGGCGTGCATTTTTTATCCCACGGAGCACAAGCTGACAGTAGAAAAGTATGCCCAAATGTACGGAATTGAAGAAGAATTGGTTTATGCCGTTATAAAGGCAGAAAGTAATTTTGACGAGTCGGCGGTGTCCCAAAAAGGTGCTGTCGGTCTTATGCAGATAATGGAGTCCACGGGAGAATGGGCGGCAGAAAAAATAGGTCTTAATAATTACACCAAAGAAAGTCTGTATAACCCCGAAATAAATATTGAAATAGGGTGCTTTTATCTTTCGTATCTTTTAGATTTATATGGAAACGATGTAAGGTGCGCCGTTGCCGCTTACAACGCAGGGCAGGCAAATGTGGATAAGTGGCTTGGTGATGAAATGTATTCAAAGGACGGCAAAAGTCTTGATAAGATACCCTTTGGTGAGACTGCAAAATATGTAAAAAAAGTAATGGGTAATGTTAAAATTTACGATTTTCTTTATTAGGAGAAAGACATGAAAAAGCTTTTGATTTTAGATGCAAACAGCATAGTAAACCGAGGATTTTATGCGGTGCGCCCGCTGACTAACAAGGACGGGCTGAACACCAATGCAATTTTCGGTTTTTTGAATATTTTCTTTAAATATTTTGACGAAATCAAGCCCGACTACATTGCGGCGGCTTTTGATGTGTCGGCTCCTACATTTCGTCATAAGATGTATGACGGCTACAAGGCAACCCGTCACAAAATGCCCGATGAGTTGCGTGAGCAAATACCTGTTTTAAAAGATGTGCTTGGCGCTATGAATGTGCCGATTTTGGAACTTGCAGGGTACGAAGCTGACGATATTATCGGAACAGTAAGCCGTGTGTGTGAAGAACAGGATATACAGTGTTGTGTTTTAACAGGCGACCGCGATGATTTGCAGTTGGCGTCTAAAAAAACATACATTCACCTTGTTATAACTAAAATGGGCAACACCGAAACCACAGTTTATGATGATGATAAGGTTTTTGAAAAGTACGGCGTTACCCCTTCTGAATTTATAGATTTAAAGGCAATTATGGGGGACAGCTCCGACAACATTCCGGGTGTTAAGGGAATAGGTGAAAAAGGTGCAACGGCATTGATTTCTGCTTTTCATTCCATTGAGGGAGTGTATGAAAATATTGATGACGCGTCAATTACAAAGTCGATGCGCGAAAAACTTGAAGAATCAAAAGACGATTGCTTTATGAGTAAGGTTTTGGCTACTATTGACAGAAATGTTCCCATTGAAATTGATATAGAAAAAACTAAGGTTTTACCTTATAATGAACCTCGGCTTTATGAGATTTTATCCATGCTTGAATTTAAGTCTTTTATTAAGAAAATGGGACTTTCGGGCGAAGTGGCAAAGGTAAAAAGCGAAGGCTTTGAGGCCGAGTATTTAAAGGCTTCAAAGGACAAGCTGTGTGAAATTTTTGCACAGAATGATGTGAGCTTTTATTACGATAAAATGAGCGAAAAGTTTGCTTTTTGCGCAAATGATAAAGAAGCGTATTTTGCAAAATTTTCTGAAAACAAAGAAATCATAAAGGCGTTTTTGGAAAGTGACACGAAAAAGCGTACCCATGCTCTTAAAGAATTTATTGCCGATATGTCAAAGTTTGGCATAGAAGTAAAAAATGTGGACTTTGATACCCAAATCGGTGCGTACCTGATTGAACCATCAAGAAAAAGCTACGATATAGAGGGGTTATGTGCAGATTACCTTGGGGTGTTGCTTAGTGAAACTGCAGCAGAGGGAGACCAGTTGTCCTTTGATGCGATGCTTGACGGTGGAAACGACACTGATATTTGTGCGTATGCCGTTGCTGTTTTTAAGCTTTCCCAATACGAAAAAGAAATCATGGAAAAGCGTAAAAGCTACGAGCTTTTTAAAACAATAGAAATGCCCTTGGTTTATGTGCTTGCAACTATGGAGGATGAGGGCATAGCTGTAGATATAGATAAGCTCAAAGAGTTCGGTGTGATGCTAAAAGCAGAACAAAAAAAGCTGACTGATGAAATCTACGAGCTTGCAGGTCACGAATTTAACATAAATTCACCAAAGCAGTTGGCAACGGTGCTTTTTGAGGAGCTTGAATTAAAGGCGGTTAAAAAGACAAAAAGCGGATATTCCACTAATGCGGAGGTTTTAGAAAAGCTTAAGTGGGCGCATCCGATTGTGGAAAAAATCTTAGAATACAGAAAAATTACAAAACTTAATTCAACCTATGTTGACGGACTTATTCCTGCCATCGCAGATGACGGAAAAATCCACTCAAGCTTTAATCAAACAGTGACTGTAACGGGCAGAATAAGCTCAACCGAGCCTAATCTTCAGAATATCCCCGTAAGAACTGAATTAGGTCGCGAAATGCGTAAAATGTTTATTGCATCAAGGGACGACAATGTGTTGATTGATGCGGATTACTCCCAGATTGAGTTAAGAGTACTGGCGCACATTGCAGACGATGAGCATATGATAGACGCGTTTCTGCAAGATTACGATATACATTCTGCCACAGCGGCAAAGGTTTTTAGTGTTGGCAAAGATGAAGTAACTCAAGAGCAGCGAAGTGCGGCAAAGGCCATAAATTTTGGTCTTGTGTACGGTATGGGAGAGTTTTCTCTTTCACAGGATTTGCACATTTCAGTTAAAAAAGCGAAAGAATATATTGAAGATTATCTTGGAAGCTATCCCAATGTGCAAAAGTATATGAAAGACACTGTGGATTTTGCCAAGGAAAACGGGTATGTAACCACAATGTTTGGCAGGCGGCGTGATATTCCAGAGATTAAGGCAAGTAATTTTCAAACCCGCGCCTTTGGTGAGCGTGTGGCGTTAAATACCCCTGTTCAGGGAACGGCGGCAGATATTATAAAGCTTGCTATGATTAATGTTTATAAAAGACTAAAGGCAGAAAACCTTACATCAAAGCTTATACTTCAGGTACACGACGAACTTATTATTGAAGCTCCAAAGGGAGAGGTAGATAAGGTTTGTCTGATTATGCGTGAAGAAATGGAAAAAGCAGCACAGCTAAAAGTACCCCTTAAAGTGGATATGAAGGTTGGTCGCAGCTGGTACGACACAAAATAGAGGTAGCGTTATGTCATTTACTATGGATGTGAAAAATGAATTATGTAACGAGTTCCCCTCAAGCCGATGTTGTGTGAGAGCGCATCTTGCAGGCATTGCGGGTTTTTGCGGTGCGCATATTACCGAGAGAGGGAAAGAAATCTTTCGTATGCGCACGGAAAGTGAAATTATTGCTCAGCGTATAGTTGCACTGACGGCAGAACTTTTTGATATAGAACCGGATATTGAGAAAACGGGAAAAATATATTCTGTTGACATTACCGAAAACCTGCCAAGGGTACTTACAGAGCTTGGTTTTATGCAAAACGGTGTGGTAAAGTTTTTGGCAGACCCTTTTGTTGTGCATGATGAGTGCTGTAAGGCGTCCTTTGTGTCGGGGGCGTTTTTGGGAGGCGGTTATGTAAAAACTCCAAAAAACGGCTATCATTTTGAAATCAAAACTCACTACAGGGATTTAAGCCGCGATTTGTCAGAAATTATGGCAGACATCGGTTTTGAACCTAAATCTGTTACGAGAAAGTCTGAGTATGTATCGTACATTAAGCAGAGTGATGTGATTTGCGATATTTTGGGGCTTTTTGGTGCGACAGATTCTATGTTTGAGCTGTGCAATGTTAAGATTTTTAACGATATGAAAAACAAAGTTACACGCCGCGCAAACTGCGACATTGCAAACATTAACAAATCAGTTGCGGCAGCGGCTGAACAGTTGGCTGCAATTAACAAGATAAAATCAAAGATGGGGCTTGGGGCGTTGCCGCCGGTTTTGGAGGAAATGGCGCGCTTAAGGCTTGAAAATCCCGATGCAAACTTAAAAGAGCTGGGGGATTTGGTTAATCCGCCAATTTCGAAATCCGGTGTAAACCACAGGCTGAAAAAAATCATCAAGTTTTCAGAGGAAATGTAAATGGAAATAATAGGAACGGTAATATCAGTAGATAAAGATAGAGCTATCGTTGGGGTAAAAAGAGCATCTGCCTGCGGGGAGAACTGCGCTAATTGCCACGGGGGTTGTGAAATGACAACCGCTACTGCTGTTGTGCAGAATGCCGTTGGAGCTGATATTGGCGATATGGTAAAAATCCAATCGGATAGCAGTGCAGTAATTAAAGCGGCAGTTGTTTTGTATATGTTGCCGGTGTTGGTAGCAATTATTGCGGCGGTGGTAGCGTACGGCTTTGGTCTTAGTAGTATTTTAACTGTAGTTTTTTGGGTGGTGGCTTTTTTTGCAAGCTTTTTTGTTATTAAGTGCTTTGAAAAAAGATTAGCACCAAAATCATATATAACAAAGGTATTAGGTAAGGGGGTGAAATAAATGGCAATGGACGGCGTGAGCATCGCTGCGGTTGTTTATGAACTGAATACAGAACTTAGCGGCTCGCGTGTTGACAAAATTCAACAGACAGAGGCTGATGAGCTGCTTATTTCATTTTACGGAGGAGCAGGCGGAGGTAAAAAATTAAGGCTTACCGCAAACAGTCAGGTTGCGCGTGTGTGTTTAACCGCAGACAGAAAAAAAAGCCCTGAGGTTGCACCTCTTTTTTGTATGCTGCTTCGAAAGCATTTAGGCGGTGCTAAATTTCGCGAGGCTGTGCAGCCTGATTTTGAAAGAATTATAAAGCTTGTTTTTGAAGGAAACAATGAGTTTGGTGACCCCTGTGAAAAGCACTTAATCGCAGAAATAATGGGCAGGCATTCAAATATAATTTTAGTTGATGAAACAGGTAAAATAATTGATGCTATAAAGCACATTGATTTTTCGGTAAGCTCGGTAAGGCAGGTTTTGCCAGGGATGATTTATGAATATCCCCCAAGTCAGGGAAAGTTAAATCCCCTTACGGTAAGTTTAAATGAAATAGTAGATGTTTTAAAGGCAGGCACAGACCGTGCAGATCGTGCAGTTATGAATGCTTTTTCGGGAATAAGTCCTTTGCTCTCAAGGGAAGTTGTGTATCGTGCATTAGGCACTCACGATGTATATATGGAGGAGCTTGATTATTCGCGTCTTTTAGACCTTGCGGCGGTTTGTTTTGAGTTGTTTAAAAATGTGCGTGACGCTCAGTTTTCGCCCTGTTATTTAGTCAGATGTGATACGGACAAGCCCTTTGAATTTGCGGCGGTATGCATTAAACAGTATGAGGACGGAGCACAGGTTGTTGTGCAGGATTCTATGAGTGAGGCTTCGGAGAATTTTTACCGTGAGCGGGATGCGCGTGAGCGGCTTATTCACAAAAGCGCCCGATTGGTACGCATTGTGTCAAATAATATTGACCGCTGTGCTAAAAAATTGTTAAATCAAAAATCCGAGATTGCTGATACTGAAAATATGGAACTTTATCGCCGTTATGCTGAACTTATCACGGCAAACCTTTATGCTTTGGGAGAAAATGCTGCTGAGGCTGTCGTGGTGGATTATTATGACGCTGAAATGCCTGAAATATCCATAAAATTAGATAAAAGATACTCTCCTGCTGTTAATGCCCAGAAGTATTTTAAAAAGTACAACAAGGCTAAAACTGCCCGTGAGGAGCTGGCAAAGCAAATCAAGATAGCCCAAGCGGAGCTTGATTATTTAGAATCTGTAGAGGAAGAGCTTAAAAAAGCCGAAACCGAGGCGGATTTATCAGAAATTGGCGATGAACTTTTTGAGCAGGGCTACATTAAGCGTCCGAAAGATGCAAAAAAGAAGAAAAAAGAATTAGGGAAGCCTATGGAATTTGTGACGCCTGACGGGTTTCGGGTTTTGGTGGGCAAGAATAACAAGCAGAATGATTTGCTTACATTAAAAATTGCCAAAAACTCCGATATGTGGTTTCACACTAAAGATATTCACGGCTCACATACGGTGCTTTGCTATGAGCATGGGCGTGATTTTACAAATGAGGCGATACTATATGCTGCGGCATTGGCAGCAAAGTATTCTAAAGCGTCTGAATCGTCGCAGGTGCCTGTTGACTATACTCTTATAAAGTATGTTAAAAAGCCGTCAGGTGCAGCACCGGGGATGGTGATTTATACAGATAACAAAACGGTGTATGTAAAACCTGAATAATAAAGTCTAATATTGGGTGATTTTATTGACTTATGGCAAATTTTGGTATATAATAAAATCATCCATAATATATTAATAAAAAAGGGGATAGGATTATGAACAAAGAAACAGTTAAAAAACTTGTGGCTTACGCGCCTATAGCGGCGGCAATTGCTTTTGCGGTAATGGCAATTATGCAGTTGGTGGATTTGTTTGATATGTATGATGCATACAAACAGATAAAACTCTGGACCAATCAGTCATTTTTTGGTTATGTAGGAACAATTGAACTTTTAGTGATTATCGTTAATCTCGCTTCTTGCGGATTTTTGGCATTCGCCTTCTTCACAAGAATGAGCAAATACTACATATTTGGCGCTATTGGTTTATGTGTAGCTCCTTTATATGCTGTTATAGCAGGCTTAATGACAATGTTTAAATACTTCCACATTGCTACATTATTACTCTTCGTTTCATTAGTGGTTGCGTGTCTTGCATATGTTATCTATTTGGTGATAACAGCAGCACTGACAACGAACTATATTCCTGCAGCGAAGAAAGCCGCTAAAAAGCTTTGGTTAGCTCCTGCAGCAATGGCTGTTGTAGCAGTTGCTTTTGCAGCAGTTATCGGAATGCTTGTTATTATCTTTAATTCAGGTAATTTTGGTTTGGCTATTAAGACACTCTTTACAGCATTCTTTGAAGGAATCTTCAATGTTGATTTCTTGGTAACATTGTTTGCGCTTTTAGTATCAGCGTTCTTTATGGCGTTTGACGGTGATGAAGCTCCTGAGCTATTCTCCGGTATTCCTGGTCAGGCTCCTGCTTCAACAAATGAAAATAATTTCTAATAAGTAAAAATTAACCCCCGCAGAATTCTGCGGGGGTTAATTTTTTATTCTTCTGTTGTTTCGGTTGCCACTTCGGGAGGAGTAAGTGTTTCTTCTATTATTTCGTCTTCATCCTCTTCCTCGTCGGTTTTAGCTAAGGATACTACCGATACGCCGTCAGCAAGTCTCATTAGGCGAACGCCCTTGGTGAGTCTGCCTATTCTGCTGATTTCGGCAGTCTTCATACGGATGATTACACCCTCTGATGTGATAAGCATTACATCGTCAGCTTCTGTTACAACAACTACGCCAGAAACCTTACCGGTTGTTTCGGAAATTCTGTAGTTTGTAACGCCTTTACCGCCACGGGTCTGTGTTTTGTATTCATCGAGTGAGGTTTTCTTACCGAAGCCTTTTTCTGTTACTACAAGTAAGTCTTCGCCCTCTGATGCTACACTCATACCAACAACATAGTCGCCCTCAGCAAGACGAATACCTCTTACACCGTGTGAAACTCTGCCCATGGGACGAACATCTGATTCGTGGAAACGGATACACATACCGTCGTGGGTAGATAAAGCGATGGAGTCGTTGCCGTCGGTCAGGCGTACATTGATGAGTTCATCATCTTCGTCTAAAACGATAGCGGCAAGACCGCCTTTTCTTGCTGTGTTATATAGCATAAGGTCAGTCTTTTTAACAACGCCTTTCTTGGTAGCGAAGATTAAGTTCTTGCCTTCTTCAAATTCACGCAGGGTAATCGTTGCGTAAATCTTTTCGCCTGCGTCAAGCTGCAGGAGGTTTACAATAGCTGTACCCTTTGCTTGTCTGCCTGCTTCGGGGATTTCGTATGCCTTTAAGCGGTACATCTTACCCTTTGATGAGAAGAACAGAATATGGTCGTGGGTACTGGTTGTAAATATCTTTTCAACAAAGTCTTCTTCTCTTGTTGTAATGCCTGTGATACCTCTGCCGCCACGGCGCTGTGACTTGTATGTAGATACAGGCAAACGCTTAACATAGCCACGGTTTGTCATTGTGATTACAACATCTTCTTCTTCAATTAAGTCTTCTATGTCGATTTCGTCAGCATTTGCTGTGATTTCAGAGAGACGCTCGTCGCCGAACTTGTCACGGATTGCGATAAGCTCTTCTTTGATGAGGTTCATCAAAGCTGTGCGGTCTGAGAGTAAGTGATTAAATTCTGCGATTGCATCTTTTAATTCATTGTATTCTGTTTCAATCTTTTCGCCGTTTAATTTCTGAAGCTGTGCAAGGCGCATATCAAGTACGCTCTGTGCCTGAATTTCAGAAAGTCCAAAGCGCTCCATCAAGCGTTCTTTCGCATCGTCGTAAGAATTTCTGATGGTTTCAATTACGGCGTCAAGGTTAGCTAAAGCGATTCTTAATCCCTCTAATATGTGCATTCTTGCTTCGGCTTTATCTAAATCAAACTTAATTCTTCTTGTTACGATTTCTTCTTGGAAGGAAATGAAGTTTTCAAGGATTTCTTTAAGCCCCATTGTTTTGGGCTTGCCGTCTTTAATAGCCAGCATATTGATTGAGAAGCTGTCCTGAAGTCTTGAATACTTATAGAGTTTGTTTAATACAACCTGAGGGTTTGCATCTCTCTTTAAGGATATTTCAACTCTTATACCTACACGGTCTGATGAGTGGTCGGCAATATCAGAAAGACCCTCAACCTTCTTCGTCTTAACGAGGTCCGCGATGCTTTCAACCAAAGCTTTCTTATTAACCTGGTAGGGAAGCTCTGTGATGATGATTGAAGATGTGCCATCTTTGTGCTCTTCAATCTCAGTCTTTGCGCGGATTAAGATTTTACCTTTACCTGTGGTGTAGGCGCTTCTAATGCCAGATAATCCCATAATCGTTGCTTTTGTGGGAAAATCTGGACCCTTTATATATTCCATAAGCTCTTCAACCGTGATTTCGGGGTTGTCAATTTGCGCTACAACGCCGTTTAAAACCTCAGTTAAGTTATGGGGCGGAATATTTGTTGCCATACCTACGGCAATACCTGATGAACCGTTGATTAACAGTGTGGGTATTCTTGTGGGGAGAACGGTAGGTTCGCGTCTTTTTTCATCGAAGTTGGGGATAAAATCTACTGTGTCCTTTTCTATGTTTTCGAGCATAAGGTTAGAAATTTTGCTCATTCTTGCTTCTGTATAACGGTAGGCAGCCGGAGGGTCACCGTCCACAGAACCAAAGTTGCCGTGACCGTCAACTAAAGTGTATCTCATAGAGAAATCCTGAGCAAGTCTTACCATTGCGTCGTATACAGATGCATCACCATGAGGGTGATATCTACCGATAACATTACCTACGGTGGTAGCTGATTTGAAGAAGGGTTTATCAGCTGTTAAGTGTTCCTCGTGCATTGAGTAAAGGATTCTTCTGTGAACAGGCTTTAAACCGTCACGGACATCAGGCAACGCACGGGCAACGATAACGCTCATAGCGTAGTCGATAAACGCCTCTTTCATTCTTTTTTCTATATCTACATCCACTATGGTTTGGGTATCAAAATATTCCTCAAAATGGGAATCTTCGTATTTCTTATGTTTAGCCATTTTATGATTGCCTCCTATACGTCAAGGTTTGTAACGTACTGCGCGTTTTCTTCGATGAATATTCTTCTGGGCTCAACGTCGTCGCCCATCAAAATTCTGAAGGTTTCGTCTGCGCGGATTGCGTCGTCCAGTGTAACCTTTAAGAGAATTCTGTTTTTGGGATCCATTGTTGTTTCCCATAATTCTTCGGGGTCCATTTCACCAAGACCCTTGTAACGGCTGATGTCAACCTTTGCATTAGCATCGCCGTCTTTTAACTCTTCACTGATGCGGTCGCGTTCTTCGTCACTGAAAGCAACGAATGATTTTTTGCCTCGTGTCAGCTTATAAAGCGGTGGCTTTGCTAAGAATACATGCCCTGCCTCAACGAGGGGTTGCATAAATCTGAAGAAGAATGTGAGTAACAATGTCTGAATGTGAGCGCCGTCAACATCGGCATCGGCCATAATGATGACCTTGTGGTATCTTAACTTCTCGAGGTTAAATTCTGTTCCAATACCTGTGCCTAAAGCCTGTATAACAGGTGTTAATTTGTCATTACCGTAGACTTTGTCTGCACGCACCTTTTCAACATTTAACATCTTACCCCAAAGAGGGAGGATAGCCTGATAGGTGCTGTCACGACCGCTTTTAGCAGAGCCACCCGCAGAATCGCCCTCGACGATGTATATTTCAGTTTTTGTTGCGTCTTTTGAAATACAGTCTGTAAGTTTGCCGGGAAGAGATGAGCCGCCAAGAGGAGTTTTTCTTTCGGCCTCTCTTGCCTTTCTTGCTGCCTCTCTAGCTCTGGAAGCGGTTAAGGCTTTATCTATGATGGTTTTTGCAATCTGGGGATTTTCTTCTAAGAAATCTGCAAGCTTTTCACCTAAAGCTGAAGCTGTAATACCCTGAACTTCGCTGTTGCCAAGTTTTGTCTTTGTCTGGCCCTCAAACTGAGCCTCTAAAACCTTAACTGAGATAACAGCAGCTAGGCCCTCACGGGTGTCGGAGCCTTCTAACTTTTTGTCGTTTTCTTTTATGATATTATGCTTTTTGGCATAGTCATTTAAAATACGGGTGAGAGCAGTTTTAAAGCCTGATTCGTGTGTACCGCCCTCAGTGGTTGAGATATTGTTTGCAAAGCTTACCAAAAGTTCGTTGTATGCGTCGGTATACTGCATAGCAACCTCTAAGATAACATCGTTTTGCTCTGCTTCAAAGTAAATGATTTCTTCATGCAGGGGGTTTTTGCCGCGGTTTAGATACTGGACATATTCTTTGATACCGCCGTCGTACTTCATATCGGCAACCTTGCCTTCTTCACGCTTGTCTGTTAAGACAATGCGCAAGCCTTTATTCAAGAAAGCCTGCTCACGGAGGCGCTTAAGTAAAATTTCAAAGTCGTAAATCAAGGTTTCAAAGATTTCGCCGTCGGGCTTGAAGGTTACTTTTGTGCCATGGACATTTGTGTCGCCAATAACCTTTAAAGCACCACAGGAATGACCACGCTCATAACGCTGAAAGTGGATATGCTCACCGTCTGAAACTTCAACTTCAAGATACTCTGACAGGGCGTTAACAACAGACGCACCAACGCCATGCAGACCGCCTGAAACCTTATATCCGCCGCCGCCGAACTTACCGCCTGCGTGGAGTACGGTAAATACAACCTCAACAGCAGGAAGACCTGTCTGGGGCTGGATGCTTACGGGGATACCACGGCCGTCGTCTATAACGGTGATTGAGTTATCCTCGTTGATGTCAACATAAATATTTTTACAATAGCCAGCAAGCGCTTCGTCGATAGAGTTATCAACGATTTCGTAAACTAAGTGGTGCAGACCGCGCTCTGAGGTAGAGCCTATGTACATACCCGGTCTTTTTCTAACGGCTTCTAACCCCTCTAAGACTTGAATTTGGGAACCGTCATAGTTGGTATCTACTTTAATGTCCATACTTTTTAGCCTCCTAAAAATCAATCGTATGTGAAAATAATAAAAATTCAAAATATTCGCAAAAATTATGCTATAATAATTATAACACAAAAATGGACCAAATGCAACTTTTTATTAAAAAAAGATTTAAAGATATTTTTTGGGGCAATTTTTTGTAATGTTACAGAAATATTACTGTTCGGCAACAAAAAAAGACTTTTTGCTTTTTGCAAAAAGTCTTTCCTATATTTATGCAGTTGGGTTTTCTGCTTCTTCAACCAACGCAGTTTGATATTTTTCCAAGATTGAGTGCTCGAGTGATGACCTCATATCGGAATTTATGGGGTGGGCAATGTCTTTGTATTCGCCGTCGGGGGTTTTTCGGCTTGGCATTGCTACAAAAAGCTTGTCACCGCCCTCGATTACCTTAATGTCGTGGACTACAAGTGAATTGTCAAAAGTTACCGATACGATTGCCTTCATTTTCGAGTCTACATTGATTTTTCTGATTCTGATATCTGTAATATCCATAAATGCTCTCCTTTTTGATGTGGTTTAAGGTTATTTTTGCAAATTTGCCAAAAAATATACATTAAATTCAAAAAATACTTTTATTTTTCGAACAAGTAGTGTATAATATAATAGTAAGTAACTATATCTTGTTATTTTTGGAAGTGTTTGGTATGTTTGATTTAAAGAATATAAATAAAGAAAAAAGCGTGTTCTTTATAGGTATTGGCGGCATCAGTATGAGTGCTTTGGCTCATATTTTAAAGAATGACGGCTACAGTGTTGCAGGCTCTGATTTTAAGGAAAGTGATACTGTTAAGGAACTTATTGCATCGGGCATTCCTGTGGCAGTAGGTCACAGGGCGGAAAATGTGGAGAATGCAGGGCTTGTGGTGTATACAGCGGCTATTAAAGAGGATAATCCTGAGCTGTGTCGTGCGCGCGAGCTGGGGATTCCCGCTATTGAAAGAGCTGTGTTGCTTGGTGCTATGATGAAAGGCTACAAATACCCTGTGGCTGTATCGGGCACTCACGGAAAGACTACCGCTACATCAATGCTTTCCCATGTTTTGTGCGAGGCAAGTCTTGACCCCACAATTTTGGTTGGTGGTGTATTGCCCTTAATCGGCGGCAATTTCCGTGACGGCGGTAAGGAGTTTTTTGTAACAGAAGCTTGTGAGTATTGCGGAAGCTTTTTGAAGTTTTATCCTATTTACAGCATTATTCTAAATATTGAAGAAGACCATCTTGATTACTTTAAGGATATTGATGATATTATTGACTGTTTTTCGCAATTTGTGGCAAAAACTCCTGAGGGTGGCGCAGTTATTGCGAATTTTGATGACGAAGATGTAATAAAAGCAGTTAAAAATTCTCCCGCTAAGGTAGTCTCCTATGCACTCAATTGTAAGGAGTGCGACTTTACCGTAAATAATCTTTCGTTTGATGAAAACGGCTATTCGTCATTTGATGTTTTGTATCGTGGTGAATTGTATATAACAGTGAAATTAAGCGTTCCCGGACTTCATAATGTGTCTAATGCCTTGGCTGTGATTGCGGCATCGACACTTCTGGGTGTTGAAAAAGAAGGTATTCAAAAGGGACTTCTTTCTTACAAGGGAACAAACAGACGATTTGAATACAAAGGAACAGTAAATGGAGCAAAAATCTATGATGATTATGCTCATCATCCGACAGAAATAAAAGCAACACTCGCTGCAGCAAAAGCTACGGGAGCGGCTCGTGTAAGGTGTGTTTTCCAGCCCCACACCTACACAAGAACTTTTGCGCTTAAAGATGATTTTGCGAAAAGTTTTTATGATTGCGACGATTTGATTATTACTGACATTTTTGCAGCTCGTGAGCCTGATACTGGTCTTATTCACGCTTGCGACTTGGCAGAGGCAATAGAGGGTGCAAAGTATATAAAAGATTTTGCAGACATTGAGAAGTATTTTAAAGAAACGGCTTGCGAGGGAGATATAATCTTTACAATGGGCGCAGGCGACATTTATAAGGTTGGCGAAAATATAGTAAAAGACGGCAGGCTGTAAGCTTGCCGTCTTTTAAATTATATATTTCTTTATCTCTTTTTTTAGTTTTTCTATTATTCTTTTTTCGAGTCTTGATATGTAGGATTGTGATATGCCCAGCATATCGGCTACTTCCTTTTGGGTTTTTTCTTCGCTTCCTAAAAGACCAAATCTTAATCTTAGTATTTCTTGCTCGCGGCAGGAAAGTTTTTCTACTGAGGTCATCAAAAGTTCTTTGTCCACGGCGTCTTCTATGTTTTTATACACTTCGTCCGAATCTGTGCCTAAAATATCGGAAAGTAAAAGCTCGTTTCCGTCCCAATCGGTGTTTAAGGGTTCGTTTAGGGAGATTTCTGTTCGCTGGTTATGGATTTTTCGAAGAAACATTAAGATTTCGTTTTCAATACAGCGTGAGGCGTATGTGGCGAGCTTTATGTTTTTATCCACATTAAAGGTATTTATTGCTTTTATTAAACCAATAGAGCCGATAGACACAAGGTCCTCTAAGGCGATGCCTGTATTTTCAAATTTTCGTGCCACATATACAACAAGGCGCAGATTGTGTTCAATGAGAGGTTTTTTTCCAAATTCGCGGTTTTGCGTGTTTAAAAGTGAGAGGAAATATGCTTCTTCTTCAGGTGACAAGGGTGCGGGCAGTGCCTCGCCTGTGCCGATGAAGTAACATTCGTCGCACAAAAGGAGTGCCAACCGATAACGCAAAAGGCGTATTTTTAAAATGATTTTGTATATGAGGGAGCGCATTTTTTATATCCTTTCTTGACGGTTTTGGATGCCGGAGGTGTTTGGCAATATCATACGGTATGTGCCTTCTTTATCCAGCGAAGTTTCGGTTATTGCCACAAGTATCTGTTCGCGAAAATCAATTTCGTCCGATGAAACGCTGTCCGGTTTAAAGGCGTAAAGTCCGCATACATCACCCAAGCCACGGCAACCGATATACAAAAATTCCTCGGGATGATTGACAATTGTTTCGGTGATTTTGCTTTCTGCAAACAGGGGGCGCACAGTTTGCCATTCGGCAATGATTACACTTTTCTGACTTATGGGGTCAGTTAAGAAATTTCCGCTGTCAAAGAGTGCTGTATCGTTGACGGTGCGACCGTTTTTTTCGATGGTTACATTGTACAGGTATGAGGATTTGATTTTTTGCTTTTTGATATAGCCTGTTGCGGTGTGGATTAAAGTTACGGAAACCACAAATATCAACAGCAATGTGTAAGCGTCAATGTTTGCGTAAAATACACCGTTGTTAACAGCAAATGTTCCTGAGTTTCCTGAAAAAATCAAAGCAAAGCCCACTCCTGATGCGGATATTACCACAAGGTAAAATATTGAAACATCTCGTAGGAGAGTTTTGACTTTTTTTGTGCCAAAGGCAATGAAAATCATTATAAAAGCCACCAAGACTGTGCAGAAAAATGAAAATACCGGGTTTATCTTAGTAAAAAACACCGTTGCTGAAAATAGCGCGCCTACTGATGCTGCCAGGCACATTTTAAAAATGCTCGGGGACTTTTTTGCAAAGAACGATGTGATGGACAAAAGTATATAGTCAATTATGAAATTTATTATAAAAAGTACATCCACAAAAATTTTAACCTCCATACCTTTAGTAGCCTTTCTTATGTAGTGTAGACTCATTATACTATGGTGGTCTGGTGATACTTTGTCGTAACCTGGTGTCGAATAGAAAAAACTTTGTGACAAAAGAGATTTAAATTCTGTTTATTTCGTCTTGAAATGTGACAGATTTTGGTGTACAATAAAGATATAGTGTAAATTAAGTTAAAATATGACAAAAGAATGCGAGGACAAAATATGATACAGACAACTTGTTCAAAATGCGGAGCGGATTTGCTCCTTCGTGACGGATATTGCGTGTGCAACAGCTGCGGCGAAATATACCGTTGTATAGATGATGAGGAAGAAGTTTTACAAGAGGAAGAAACCGTTGAAGAAATGCCGGTTGTTGAAGAAAACCCCGTTATGGAAGAACAAATACAGGAAAGTGAACCTGAGGAGGTTTTTGTTCCGTATGCTGAAGATCCGAAAGTAGAAGTTGAACAAAACTCTAAAGAAGAAACTGAGGACGAGCCTGCTGTTGAAGAAGAGGAGGAAGAAGAGCCTACGGTTGCTCCTGCTCCTGTGGAAGTGTCACAGAAGCCCAAAAAGGCTGATAAAAAGAAAAGCAAAGCGCCCATTGTTATAATTATATTGTTACTGATTTGTGCTGGTGCTGTTGCCGGATGGTACTTTATGTCGGGTAAAAGTGGTCAAGAAACCTCTGACGACAACGGCATAGAGGCAGTAGAGCCGATTATTGAAGAAGAACCTGAAGAAATTATTGAAGAAGAGATGGAAGAAGAGGCAGAAGAACCCTTAGAGGAGCCTGAAACAGTTGCTGTTCCTGAACCTACTCCCACTCCTGCGCCTGCTCCCACTCCTGCGCCTGTTGTAAAGGAAGAGCCTAAGGAAGAAACTCCTGCACCTGCTCCTACAGAGCAGCCTGCTGCTATTGCGTATCGTATAAGAAAATCAGCAGACGACAAAGATTCACAGATTGGTGCTTTTGCAGATTTGAACCGTGCAAAGGCTTTTGCTGATGCTCATGCGGCGGAAGGGTATAAGGTATTTGATTTGGAAGGAAATCTGGTTTATCAGCCCTAAGGCAGAATAGGACTTGCGCAAAACTACATATAATCTACTAAAAAAGATGTGAGGTAGATTGTATGTTTATCAGTTTTTTGTTTGCGATTTCATACTTTTTGAAATATGGGCTGTTTTTGGTATCCTATGTTTCAGGTCAGAACAACTTTCCAAAGCCCTTGAATGCAGCGGAGGAAAAGCGTTATCTTGAATTGGCAGCCAAAGGCGACAAAAGAGCTAAAGATATTCTTGTTGAGCGGAATTTGCGACTTGTTGCACATATTGCAAAAAAATATACAAAAGTGGCAGGTGCCGATGAGGACGACCTTATTTCCATAGGAACTATCGGGCTGATTAAAGCGATTGCTACATTTGATTATACCAAGCAGTCGCGGTTGGCTACATACGCGTCAAGGTGTATTGAAAATGAAATTTTAATGTCTGCCCGTGCAAGTAAAAAGCTAAATCAGGAAATATCGTTAAATGAGTGTCTTGGTCACGACAGCGACGGCAATGAAGTGACATTTATGGATATTTTGCCTGCTGCTGACCGTGAAATTGCAGATAAAGTAAGTACAGATGCAGATATAAGAAAGCTGGGAGCTTATATCAAGAAATGCTTAAGCCCCAGAGAACAAGAGATTATAATAAAGCGATACGGCTTGGGCAAGCGTGCGTATACTCAACAGGAGATTGCCCGTGAAATGAACATATCCAGGTCGTATGTTTCGCGGATAGAAAAAAAGGCACTTGATGCCTTGAATAAATGCTATAAAGAAAAGAGATAGAGAGGTACAATATGATAGGAATGAGAGCACATGACCTTGATTATGGTGATATTGAGGTTTTGTCAGAAAAATTAGCACAATACGATAAGCGTACGATACAGTTTGCGCTGTTAAAATCGGTAACTAATGTAAATATTAAAGACGGTTCTTTTAGCCCCGGTCTTGCGAGGTACATAAAGAATGCACTTGACAAAAATGGTATTTCCATATCGGTTCTTGGCTGTTATATAAACCCTGTTAACCCTGATCCCGAGGCAAGAAAAAAAGAAATTGCAAGGTTTAAAGAGCATATTAAGTACGCGCGTTTTTTAGGCGCTGATATGATAGGCACAGAAACAGGCTCGGTTTCCCCCGATGGACTTTATTGTCCTTACAATCACTCGGAGGAAAACTATCAGGATTTTTTGAGTGTTGCCCGTGAGTTGGTGGACTATGCCAAGGAAATGGGTGTGTGCGTCGGTATTGAGGCGGTGACATTCTTTACAATTCATTCACCTGAAACAATGAAGCGTATGCTTGATGACCTTGACTCTGCCAATGTGTTTGTAATTTTTGACCCTATGAATTATTTAAACGGCGAAAACTACAAAAATCAAAGAGAAATCTTTAAAAAGGCATTTGATTTGTACGGTGACAGAATTGCCGTTGTTCATTGTAAGGATTTCATTGTGGGTGAGGACGGAAATCTTCAGTATGTATTGCCCACGGAAGGATTGATGGACTACGAATATTTAGCAGAGTTAATCAACGAGCACAAACCACACATTCCTCTTTTGTTGGAAGAAGTAAAGGAAAAAGATGTGGAAAGAATAACTCAAAAAATTAAGAAAGTTTTTGGAAGATAAAAAAAGACTGTCGCAGCTGCGACAGTCTTTTTATGTTTAGTGAATGATTAAAGTATTTATCATATAGTTTATATCTGCACTGACTTTTTCGGGAACCTGACCGTAATGGGTATATGTTACCGTGTATACCACGCCGTTTTTCACCGTTGTGTATATTAAAACTTCGGCTTCGTGGTCGTCAATGTTTCCTGATATTGCGGGTTTAGTGTAGTGAATTTCGATAAAATCGTCTTCGCCTATTGTTGTAACCTTGCCGTAAACTAATGTTGCAGAAACTATTTGTGCTGTGCTTTCTGCCAGACTTTGAGCGTACTCGTCTGTCATAGGATAATCTGTTCCCTGGTAGATGTCCGCTCTTACGCTCATTACTGCGTAGTAGGGAGAGGTACTTTTGTAAGCGGATTCGATTTCGAAATCTGTACCGTCATTGGCATTGATTTTTATTTTGTACTGGTCTTCGTCAAAATACGAAATGGAAAAATCAGATGATGCCTGCACGCCGTCTGCGGATAAGTCCTTGGTAGAACGGTGTGTTTTCATATCCTGCGCTCGTGCTAAGAAGTCTTCGGTGAAGATTTCAACCTTGTTGTTTGATGCGTCCCATAAAACGGTAGCACCAAAAGATTCTGCCACGGCACGGGCAGGGACCATTGTGCGGTCGGATACGATTGTTGGTGAAACATCAAGTGTTTTTTTCTGGTCGTTTACTGTTAGAATATCGCTGTCGATAGTCATAGTAACAGTTGTTTCGCCAAGAGTTGATGTGACTGTTTTAGTGGTTTCATCCCATAAAACAGTTGCACCCATTGCTTCGAAGATTGTTCTTACCGGAACCTGAACTCGGTCGTTAATGTTAACAGGCGGAGTGTCAAATTCCAATTTGTTTGCGTTAAGCTCTACTGTTATAGTGTTCTGTGCAGAAACGTTCACGCACGCAAATAACAAAAGCATCGAAAGCAATATGCTTGTTATTTTTTTCATACTTAAACTTTTCTCCTTTTAAAATTTTACAATCGAACTTTAACTGACTTATGTGTGGATTATACCATTATATAGCAGTTTTGTCAAGTTTTGGGCATTTTATACCCCTTGACAAGCAGGAAAAAATGTGCAAAAATAGTGCGTGAGGTGTTTTTTATGTTAGGAACATTAGTTAATATAGTTACAGTAATTGTGGGAAGCGGATTTGGCTTACTACTAAGAAAAGGCATCCCGCAAAGGTTGACAGACTCTGTTATGAAAGCGGTTGCGCTTTGCGTTATTTACATAGGAATAGACGGATGCTTAGAGGGAAATAAAACGCTTGTAGCAATTGTTTCATTGGCGTTGGGAGCGTTAATAGGTGAACTTTTAAGGCTTGATGACAGGATTAATTCTTTAGGAGAAAAAATAGAGAAGAAAGTATCTAAAAATAATAGCGGAGAGAATACAATAGCCAAGGGGTTCGTTACAGCAAGTCTTTTGTTCTGTGTTGGTGCTATGGCTATTGTTGGGTCACTCGAAAGCGGTATCAACGGTAATCACGAGATACTGTTTTCAAAGTCACTCCTAGACCTTATAACATCTTTTATTCTGGCAACTACATTGGGTATCGGTGTTATGTTTTCCGCAGCTTTCGTATTTGTATATCAGGGAACAATTACGGTGTTGGCGCAGTTTGTAGGAACATATCTTAACGCTGTGGTAATTGCCGAGATGACTTGTGTGGGCTCTATACTAATCATTGCTTTGGGGCTTAATATGTTAGGTGTTACAAAGCTTAAGATTATGAATTATATACCGGCGGTATTTTTGCCCATACTGTTGTGTTTATTTATGTAAGAAAAAAGGCTCGCTTTCGCGAGCCTTTAATTTTTATTATTTTCTTTTTTTCTTGTGATGGATTTTTTTCTTTTCAACTAAAACAGGGTGTGTTTTTAAGTAGATACCTGTTATTACTGCAAGAACAATAAAGTATACAAGCATAAGGATAAGTGTGATTATTACTGCCATGCCTGTCGAATAGTGTCTGTGTGTGATGAATGAAAATTTAGCCATAAAGAAGTTCCATTTGGGCAGGTAAGCAATTAATGCACAAGCTAAAAATGCGCCAAAGGGAATAGCTGAAAAGTTTTTGAGTTTGGGGAATTTAACAAGACCGAGTACAAACATTGCAACAGTAACTACTGCAAAGATAATACCCAATACGCTTAACACGCTTAAAAGCTGAATGCCCCAACCGCTTGCAAAAAAGTTGTACACATAGAGAAGTGCCAAAGAGCCTGCCAAAAGCACGCCGAAGTTTAACACTAATCTGTTGCTGATTTTTTCTTTTTGTTCTTTTGTGATGTAGTTCTTTTCCATTTGATGTAAAACCTCTCTTTGATTATTTATTCTAATTCATTGAATTCATACATAACGGCAGTTAACACCGTGTGGCCTGCGGTTTCCGTACGCAGGATTCTTTTGCCTAAGGTTACCGTGGTTATACAGGCGTCTTTAAACATTTTAACCTCGGCATCATCAAGACCGCCTTCAGGACCGATAAAGATACCTACTGATTTGGGTGATTTGCCCGAAAGCGCTGAGCGGAAGGTGGTTTCCCTTTCACATTCGTAAGCGGCGAGGGTAAGGTCTAATGATGAAGACATCTCAATTGCTTGTGCTACAGTCATTACATCTGTAACCTCGGGGATTGTACCGCGACCGCATTGCTTTACAGATTCAGCCGCTATTTTTCGCCAACGCTCAAGTTTTTTGCTTTCGGATTTTTTGTCGTCTATCTTAACCACTGAGCGTTTGGTAGAAACGGGTACGATACGGGAAATACCAAGCTCTGTACATTTTTCGATTATGTAGTCCATTTTGCCCTGCTTGGGAATACCCTGAAAGAGTGTTACTGAAATTTTGGGTTCAGCCGTGCAGGGGAGTGTTTCTTTGATTGTAAGGGATACGCTATCTTTGCTTAAGGCAGTAACGGTGGCATAGAAGTCAGTGCCGCAACCGTCACAAAGGGTAAGTGTTTCGCCCACTTCTGTGCGCAAAACCTTGGCAATGTGGGTAGCATCACCGCCTGTGATTTCGACTTTGTCGCCATTTATATCTTCTCTTTTTATAAAAAACTTAGGCATAATTTTACCTTTCTGAGTTTTTTGTACTCGTATATTATATCAAATTAAAATTCACATTTCAAGTTTTCTTACAATTTAATTGCAAAAATTAAAAATTTATTGACAAATATTGTATTTAACTATAAAATATTTAGTATAAATTTGAGATATTTTGAGGTTTTGTAGCCTTTTAATTCATAGGAGGAATAGATATGGCAGAAATACAGGAAATCTTTGGCACGCTCGTATTTGACGATCGTGTAATGCGTGAAAGATTGCCCAAGGAAACCTACGAGGTTTTAAAAAAGACAATCTCGGTAGGGAAGCCTATTGACAAATCGATAGCAGACATTGTGGCCTCTGCGATGAAGGACTGGGCAGTAGAGTTGGGTGCAACTCACTACACACATTGGTTCCAGCCGTTAACGGGTATTACCGCCGAAAAGCACGACAGCTTTATTTCTCCTGTGGCTGACGGAAGTGTTATTTTAGACTTTTCGGGCAAGGAGCTTGTTCAGGGTGAATCTGACGCTTCTTCGTTCCCTTCGGGTGGACTTCGCAACACATTTGAAGCTCGCGGATATACTGCATGGGATCCCACATCTTATGCATTTATTAAAGAGGGTGTATTGTGCATTCCTACTGCCTTTTATTCATACGGCGGTGAAGCACTTGACAAAAAAACGCCTCTCTTGCGCTCTATGGAAGCGTTGAATGTTCAGGTATTAAGAGTGTTAAAGCTCTTTGGAAAAGATGTTAAGCGTGCAATATCAACAGTTGGCGCTGAACAGGAATATTTCTTGGTTGAGCGCGATATGTTTGATGCAAGAAAGGATTTAATTTTTACAGGTAGAACCTTAATTGGCGCTAAGCCCCCTAAAGGTCAGGAAATGGATGACCATTATTTTGGTAGCCTAAAGCCCAGAGTAAGTGCCTTTATGAAAGATCTTGACGAAGAACTCTGGAAGCTTGGCGTGACTGCTAAAACAGAACACAACGAGGGAGCGCCTGCACAGCACGAGCTTGCTCCTATTTATGAAACAACAAATATAGCGGCAGACCACAACCAGTTAACTATGGAGGTTATGCAAAAAGTTGCTCACAAGCACGACCTTGTGTGTTTACTTCACGAAAAACCCTTTAAGGGCGTTAATGGTAGCGGTAAGCACAACAACTGGTCTATTGCAACAGATACAGGCAAGAATCTTTTTAATCCCGGCTCATCACCTATGGATAACGCTCAGTTTTTGACATTCTTGGCGGCTGTTATAAAGGCGGTTGACGAGTATCAGGAGCTACTCAGAATTTGCGTTGCAACAGCAGGTAACGACCACAGACTTGGTGCGGCTGAAGCTCCTCCGGCTATTGTTTCTATGTTCTTGGGTGAGGATTTAGAGGCTGTTTTGGATGCCATTATTACAGACGATGAAAACTACATACACAAAGGCAAAGAGGAATTTAATGTTGGTGTTTCTGTTCTTCCCAGAATTTCAAAGGATGCAACAGACAGAAACAGAACATCGCCCTTTGCATTCACTGGTAACAAGTTTGAGTTCAGAATGGTTGGCTCAAATGATTCCATATCAGACGCCAATGTGGTTTTAAATACAATTGTGGCAGAAAGTCTTTGTCAGTTTGCGGACAGATTGGAAAATGCCAAAAACTTTGAAGAAGAGCTCCACGAGCTGATAAAGGAAACAATTACAAAGCACAAGCGTATAATATTCAGTGGCAACAGTTACAGTGATGAATGGGAAAAAGAAGCGGAATCCCGTGGTCTTTGTAATTTTAAGACAACAGCTGATGCTCTGCCTCATTTTGTGTCCGAAAAGAACATTGCTCTTTTTGCAAAGCACGGAATATTTACAGAGGTTGAAATGCGTTCACGCCATGAAATACTGTTGGAAATTTACAACAAAACAGTACGAATTGAGGCGAGAACTATCATTGATATGGTTAAGCAGGACATTGTTCCGGCAGGACTTTTCTATGTAAAAGATTTGGCTTCCATTGCGGCAAATAAAAAAGCAATCGGTATGGATGCCCCATTAGAAACCAAGTTGATTGATAAAATTTCTGACCTTTGCGAAAAGCTTTATACTGTAGTTGAAGGTTTAGAAGCTCACAGGGCAGAGCTTAAAACCATAAGGGATTCAGAAAAAGCATCTTTCTACAACAAGGATGTTATCTTAAAGGATATGGAAGTAATTCGTGAATATGCTGACGAGCTTGAAAAAGTTGTGGCTAAGGACTACTGGCCCTATCCTACATATGCAGATTTATTATTTGGCGTAAAATAGGGCACGACAAAATGCCCAGATCGCATAAAGCGAAGTCATAATGAAGCAAATGTCTTGCTAAGGGGCTTTACTAAAAGGGTAAAATTCGCATAGGCGAATTTTATGATTAAATGCTTTATGCTACGAACAAACTTCACCTCTCGCTGTACCTTAGTACAGCTTCGGGTATCCCCTACGGGTTCAGTTTGTCCGTTCTGCACTATTTTCTCGCGCCTGACAGCGAGATTTTAAAAAGTAGCATTATTGTTTTGGGTGTCGCTTGCGACACCCAAATTTTATGGAGGAATTATGTTAAGGCGTTTATTTGGAGGAAAAAGATACTGGAATACGGTACTTCATCTTGCTGTGCCTATTGCTATACAGAATTTGCTCACAAGCTCATTCGTTCTTGTAGATACTCTTATGGTGAGCCAGCTTGGCGATGTGTCGTTGGCTGCTGTGGGTATGGCAGGGCAGTGGAGCTGGCTGTTAAACCTTACACTTTTTGGGTTTTCATCGGCGGCTTCGGTGTTTTTTTCACAGTTCTATGGTGATAAAAATATAGATGGAATAAAGAAAACTTACGGTATTGTACTTGCTTTTTTGAGTATTGCTGTGGCTTTGTTTACTCTGTTTGGATTTTTGATACCAAAGTCAATAATCAGTATTTTTAACCGTGATGTGAGTGTTTTAGACATAGGCTCAAGGTATTTGCGAATTGCTGTTTTTTCTTATCCCGCTATTGCACTCAATCAGATAATTGGTGTGCTTTTGCGTTCTACGGGACGGCCTAAGCTTCCTATGTATGTTTCTTTGGTGACAACTGTTTTGAATGCCTTTTTGGATTACGGACTTATTTTTGGTAAGTTCGGTCTTCCTGCCCTTGGTATTGAGGGTGCGGCTATTGCTACAGTGATTTCGGCTTGGGTTGGCCCTTTGTTGATTTTGGGTGTGATGATTTACGAAAAAAATGAGGTTGTTTGCGCGCCTGTTGGAGAGCTTTTGAATTTTTCAAGGGACGATTTAAAGTTGTTTTTTACCCGTGCCTTGCCCGTTATTATAAACGAAATGCTTTGGGGCTTGGGAACATTTACCCTTAATGTAATTTACTCGAATATGGGTTATGAGTACTATGCGGCTATGACAATTTTGAAAACTTTTGATAATATTGTCTTTGCTTTCTTTGTGGGAATAAACAACTCCTGCTGTATTATGGTAGGTCAGGAAATCGGCGGTGGTCAAATAAAAACCGGAATAAAAGATGCAAAGAGATTTATACTTTTAATACCTTTGCTTTCGGTGTTGACTTCCGTGTGTATAATTCTTTTGAGAGGGAATTTGGTAAGCATATTTAACACAAGCGGCAATATAACTCGTCTGACTATTGATACAGCGCAGACGATTATGGCTGTGTACGCCTTGGAGTTTCCTATCAGGAACTTTTTGTATGTAGTAATTACTGGGGTTTTTCGTTCGGGTGGGGATACAAAAACAGGTATGAAATATGACCTTTCTTGTCTTTGGTTTTTTGGCATTGGCGCGGCGGCAATTTCAGCCTTTGTGTTTAGGTTTCCCTTTGTGTGGGTGTATGCGGCAAGTCTCGTTTTTGACGATTGGCCAAAGGCAGTGTTATGCATTCGTCATTTCTTCTCAAAAAAGTGGATTATGCCTGTTACACAAACGGGAAAAGAAGCCTACGAGCAGTATAAAAAAGAACAGAATAAAATCACTTAATTTATTGACACAAAGCACCTTATATGTTAAAATAGATATGATAATCTTTAGGTAGTTATGGGCTATCGACAAGGTTTTGATAGGTGTAGCAATACACAGTAGTGTGCTTTGATTGAGGCCTTGTTTATCAACAAGGCCTTTTTATTTGCTGTTTTGCCGAAAGGAGCGATTGGGTGAACTACTTATTAAAGGGAGCAGAGCTCTGGAACAAAAGCGAAAAAAATCCCGTAGTGTGCGATGGAAAATCCATTGGCGTTGATATTTTGCAAATGGAAGGTTATGTGGTATTTCCTGCCTTTTGTGATGTGCATGTGCATTTTCGTGAGCCGGGTTTTGAATATAAAGAAACTATTGAGTCAGGCTCATTAGCTGCAGCCCGCGGCGGATACACCGATGTTTGCACTATGCCTAATCTTAAGCCTTGTCCTGACAGTATGGACTCGCTTAAAATTCAGCTAAAGAAAATTGAAGATACAGCAATGATAAATGTGCACCCGTACGGTACAATAACCAAGGGTCAGGAAGGCGAAGTGCTTTCCGATATGGAAGAAATTGCACCTTTCGTTTGCGCCTTTTCTGACGACGGCAGAGGAGTGCAGCAAGATTCCCTTATGGAAGAAGCAATGAAAAAGGCAAAATCTTTAGGCAAGATGATTGTTGCTCATTGTGAGGTAAACGAATTGCTTCGTGGCGGATATATTCACGATGGAGAATATGCGCGTATTCACGGTCACAGAGGAATTTGTTCGGAAAGTGAGTGGCAGCAGATAGCGCGAGATATTGAGCTTGTGAAAAAGACAGGTGTTTCATATCATGTTTGTCACATTTCAACAGCTGAGAGTGTTGAAATTATAAGAAAAGCTAAAGCCGAGGGAGTTGACATTACCTGCGAAACAGCCCCCCATTATCTTATACTTACAGATATGGATATTAAAGAGGATGCTCGTTTTAAAATGAATCCGCCAATCAGGTCTGAGCGTGACAGAAAAGCGCTGGTTGAGGGCTTGTGTGACGGTACAATTGATATGATTGCCACAGATCATGCACCCCACAGCGCGGAGGAAAAAGGCAGAGGCTTAGAGAAAAGTCTTATGGGTGTGGTAGGGCTTGAAACTGCATTTGCAACCATGTATACCCATCTTGTAAAGACTGGGACAATCTCTTTAGAAAAGCTGGTTGAGGTTATGGCGATTAACCCCAGAAAGCGTTTTGGGTTCAGTGTTAATAAAAATGATTTGACAGTTTTTGATTTGAATTGCGAATATGAAATAAATCCCGATGATTTTAAATCAAACGGAAAAAGCTCGCCCTTTACAGGTACTAAGGTATTTGGAAAGTGTGTGGCGACATTCTCAGGCGGAAGATTAGCGTGGAGGGATGAAAAATGACAAGTGCATATTATACAGTGATTTCTAATGAGAAATTGACCGAAAATGTATACAAAATGGTGCTTGATGGAGATACAAGTGAAATCACAGCACCAGGTCAGTTTATAAATATTAAGCTTGAGGGTTTATTTTTGCGCCGTCCTATATCAATTTATGATTGGGACGATAAAACCTTAACAATTATTTACAAAGTAGTTGGTGAGGGCACAGAACAGATGGCAGAAATTAAAGCAGGCGTTTCCCTTGATTGCTTAGTTGGTTTAGGAAACGGCTTTGACACTTCTGTTTCGGGAGAAAGACCGGTACTTATCGGTGGTGGTGTTGGTATACCGCCTATGTATGGTTTAGCTAAGAAATTGATTGCCGAGGGCAAGCACCCTCAGGTGATTTTAGGCTTTAACAAAGAGAGCGAAATTTTTGCTTACAATGAATTTAAAGCAATTTGCGATGATGTTTATGTAACCACAGTTGACGGTAGTGTGGGAACAAAAGGTTTTGTTACAAATGTTCTTGCCAATCTTGATTATACATATTTTTACACCTGCGGTCCTATGCCGATGTTTAAGGCGATAGAGGCTACGGCTAAAGGTTCGGGCCAGTTCAGTTTTGAAGAGCGTATGGGTTGCGGTTTTGGTGCTTGTATGGGTTGCACCTGCAAGACAAAGTACGGAAACAAAAGAATCTGCAAAGACGGACCCGTTTTGGTAAGGGAGGAAATAATATGGTAGACACAAAAGTAAATCTTTCGGGAATTACATTAGATAACCCCATAATCCCTGCCAGCGGAACATTTGGTTTCGGTTATGAATTTGCTGAACTCTACGACATAAATATGCTGGGAACATTCTCGTTTAAGGGAACAACAAAGGATGCCCGTTTTGGAAATCCAACACCCAGAATTGCAGAATGCCGTGAGGGTATGATAAACTCGGTTGGGTTACAGAATCCCGGTGTTCACAAGGTTATTGAAGAAGAACTTCCTAAGCTCAAACAGTGTTTTGCAAAACCTGTTATGGCAAATGTCAGCGGGTTTTCCGTTGATGAGTATGTGTACACTTGCGAGCTTTTAGACAAGGAACCTCAGGTTGGTTGGTTAGAGGTTAATATTTCCTGCCCCAATGTACACAATGGTGGCATGACTTTTGGCACATCGGCGGATAATGCCGCACAGGTGGTAAAGGCTGTAAAAGCTGTAA
>Ga0233360_1000064_pt1 | contig 28466 bp, 29 predicted proteins | sample ElkDunMinimDraft_20_FD_180671 | JGI IMG/M metagenome (GOLD analysis project Ga0233360, IMG submission 180671) | Fecal eukaryotic communites from dung pellets of Tule Elk in California, USA - Elk Dung A0 | ecosystem: Host-associated > Mammals > Digestive system > Large intestine > Fecal | place...
CCTTTATATTTTCATCAACATAAAACAAGCCCTCAACATAAGCATAAGGCTCATTATGTCTGATTATATCCTTACCGCAACGCTCACCTAAAAGCATATTAACAGAACCGATAAGTATTGACTTACCTGCACCTGTTTCGCCTGTTAATACGCTAAAGCCTTCGGAAAAATTTATATCAGCTTTTTTAATTAACGCAACATTTTCTATGCTTAAATTAAAAAGCATAACCTAACAACCCTTTCATAAATCAGCTTTTAACCATCAAATTGATTTTATCCACTAAATGTCCTGCAGATTTTTCTGTTTTGGTTACACAAAGAATGGTGTCATCGCCTGCAACACAACCCAAAATTTCTTCGAAACCCACATTATCGATGACATATCCGACTGCTTGAGCCATTCCGGCATGAGTTTTAATAACAACTGTATTCAACGCATAATCTACACCAACCACAGAATTCACAAGTATAGAATTTAGATTTTTATCACTTGCATTTGCATCTTTAGTACCACTTTGCGCGTATTTATATACACCACTGTCATCTAAAACTTTTATGAGCTTTAAATTTTTTATATCGCGTGACACTGTGGCCTGCGTTACATTGTAGCCGTCCTCAGACAGGCGACGCGCTAATTCTTCCTGTGTGTCTATATTATATTTGGAAATCAAATCAAGAATTTTTGAATGTCTAGATAATTTCATCTTAGTTCTCCTTTTTAATCAACTTCTCGTGAAGTGCGCTGAAAAACTTAAATCCGTGGAGTCTTATAAGCTTAAACCTGTCCTGAGAAGTTTCAATTACCACTGATTCGCCTTTTAATATTTCGCCGCTTATCTGACTGTCGGCTGCTACGATTGCTGTAGTGCCGTCAGAAGAACAATTCTTTACAGTAATTTTTTTACTGTTTGATACAATTATTGTTCTTGAATACATTTTATGGGGGCATATGGGAGTTATTATCATAATATCCATAGACGGGTCAACAATAGGACCGCCTGCTGACAAAGAATAAGCTGTAGAGCCTGTAGGTGTTGAAACTATAACACCGTCTGCCTTAAAATGGTCAACAAATTCATCGTCTATGTATACATCAAACTCCAAAATCTTAAGGAATGAACTTTCACGGGTTATTACTATATCGTTTAGCGCACTCACCTTTTTGCCTTCCGAAAGCTTTGCTGACACCATCATTCTTTCCTGAATTTTGAAGTCCTTATTTAAAAGCATATCAATATCTTCCTTCAAGCTGTCCTTCTCTATTTCTGACAAAAAGCCAAGCCTGCCGAGATTTACGCCTATTACAGGAATCTTCAGTTCAGACGCTACTTTTGCTATTGACAAAAGCGTCCCGTCACCACCGAGTACCAAGAAAATGTCCATTTTGCCGTAATCACTTTCGGGAATATAGGTAACATTTTTTAGTTTTTCTGTTTTATTCTTTTCCTCGGCAAAGATACACGCTCTATCTGCAACAAGTCGTACAATCTCATTAGCCAGCGTGTAGTCTTTATCTTTATGTTCATTTGCAATAAGTAGTATGTTCATACCGCTCACTCCATAAAAATTTATAATTATGCATTCTTAACATATAGTATATTATAATAATACAAAATAAGCAAGTTATTTTTCGAAAAAAAGCATAAAAAAACGCCCCGAGGGTTTCCTCGGGGCGTGCGTTACTAAATTAGTTTAATTCAGCAAAGTATTTGATTGTTCTAACCATCTGGCTTGTGTATGAGTTTTCGTTGTCATACCATGAAACAACCTGTACTTCGTATAAGTCATCAGCTACTTTTGAAACCATTGTCTGTGTAGCATCAAATAATGAACCGTATCTGATACCGATAACATCAGATGAAACGATTTCGTCTTCGTTGTAACCGAAAGATTCAGATGCAGCAGCTTTCATTGCAGCATTGATGCCTTCTTTTGTTACATCTGTGCCCTTTACAACAGCTGTTAAGATTGTTGTTGAACCTGTAGCTACAGGAACACGCTGAGCTGAACCGATGAGCTTACCGTTTAACTCGGGAATAACTAAACCAATAGCTTTAGCAGCACCTGTTGAGTTAGGAACGATGTTGATAGCACCAGCTCTTGCACGTCTTAAGTCACCCTTTCTGTGGGGACCGTCTAAGATCATCTGATCGCCTGTGTAAGCATGGATTGTTGACATGATACCAGACTGGATGGGAGCGTACTCGTTTAATGCTTTAGCCATAGGAGCTAAGCAGTTTGTTGTACATGATGCTGCAGAGATGATTGTGTCATCAGCTGTAAGTGTGTTTTCGTTTACTGAGAAAACGATTGTCTTTAAGTCGTTACCAGCAGGAGCTGAAATAACAACTTTCTTAGCACCAGCATCAATGTGAGCCTGTGACTTTTCCTTTGAGCAGTAGAAACCTGTGCACTCTAAAACTACATCAACACCGATTTCGCCCCAGGGAAGGTCAGCAGCCTTGGGTTCTGAGTAGATTGTGATTTTTTTGCCGTCAACTACGATGTAGTTTTCACCAGCTTCAACTGTGTGACCATCGTATCTGCCCTGTGATGAATCGTACTTAAGAAGGTGAGCGAGCATCTTAGGATCTGTTAAATCGTTGATAGCTACTACTTCGTAACCTTCAGCGCCGAACATCTGTCTGAAAGCAAGACGACCGATACGGCCAAAACCGTTAATTGCAACTTTTACTGACATATTGGAATTCCTCCTAAAAATATTGTTATTTGTTTAACATAATAATAATACACTAATTTTTACTAATGTTCAAGTATTTTTTTCATTTTTGTGAAAAATATTCCTTTTTGAACGAAAATTTTTACTTGGCTTTGTAATTTTTGAGCACTCTGACGGATTTCATAACAGGTTTTTTGATAAGCATTTCGCCTGATGTGGGACTGGTTGCAATTTCATCTACAACGTCCATACCCTCCACTACTTTACCGAAAGCTGCATATTCGCCGTCTAAGAAATCGCCGTCGTCATGCATAATAAAGAACTGACCGCTTGCTGAATCCTTTACATTTGTTCTTGCAAACGAAACAACACCTCTTGTATGAGAAAGGTTATTTTCTATGCCGTTACTTGAAAATTCACCTTTAACTGTTCTTCCGCATCCGCCGATGCCGTCACCGTAAGGTGAACCACCCTGAATCATAAATCCTTCAACTGCTCTGTGGAACACAAGACCGTCGTAGTATTTATCCTCTACCAACTCCAAGAAAAACTCAACAGACATAGGAGCGTATTCGGGTAACAACTCAATTACAATTTTTCTGTCATCTTCCATTGTAATCTGTACATATTTTGCCATTTCTTTTTTTCCTCCTCCGCAAGCGCCTAATGTTAACGCCATAGCAAAAATTAAAATTAATGATGTAATGATTTTTATTTTTTTCATAACCGACTCCCCTTTATTATTCTAACGGACGCGTTAATGCTGTAAAATAGTTTTTAAATTTACTTTGTGCTTTTTGGGCATCACTTTTGTCCGTAAAAACTCCGTAGCAAGTTGCCCCACTGCCGCTCATTAGCGCCACTACTGCACCATTTGCCTTTAATGTATCAATAATTTCTCCTATCTGTGGGCAAATTTCTTTTGTTACTTCTTCCATTACATTTTTCATATTGGCAGACATTTTTATAATATCTCTATCTGCCAAAGCCAAAATAAGTGCCTTGTTGTCAACAAAATTGAATTTTTTATCACTATCAATTCTTTTATAAATATCTTTAGTACTTACACAAATATTGGGATTTACCAAAAGTATATGCAGTTCATTCCACAATCCTTTTACAGGAGTGAGGATTTCGCCTATACCCTCGGCAAGCGCCGGATTTTGCTGAATGCAAAAAGGAATATCTGCCCCAAGCTTTACTCCCAGTTTCATAAGTTTTTCGGTAGTTGCGCCAAAATTACAAATCTCATTTATACCGCGCATAACTGCTGCAGCATCAGCACTTCCCCCAGCCATACCACCAGCAACAGGAATTTTCTTTTTGATTTTTATATCAAATCCGTGGGGTATCGAAAACTCATCAATCATAAGTTCACAGGCTCGGTAAGCAAGATTATCCTTACCGTCCGGAATCTCAGGATTATCACAAGTTACGGATATTTCAGGGCTGATTTCAATGGAAACAGTATCACAAAGCTCTACGGATTGCATCACCATAGATACACTATGATAGCCATTTGGAAGGACACCCGTTACATCTAAGGACAAATTTATTTTGCCGTATGCTTTAAAATCCATATCTGTCTCCTAAAATACGAAGTCAAATTCAATGTCGTACATCTTTACCGTATCCCCTTCATCTATACCTGCATCCTCCAATGCTTTAATTATGCCGTTAGAACGCAAAGCATTCTGGAAAAACTGTAAAGATTCATAATCTTCAAAGTTTGTACTGCCGATAATTTTAAGTATCAATTCACCTTCGACATAGTATTCATCCCCACGCTTTTCAACACGGAAGTTATCGCCCAATTCCTTGATACTTTCAAAATTATCTTCTTCCACATCAAATTCAGGAACAGGAATTTCCTTGAGCATACCTGCAACTATTTTCATCAAATCCGCTGTACCCTTGTGAGCAGCTGCAGAAATCATGTAAACCTCATAACCCCTTGACTTCATCGTTTCTTCAAACTCTTTGACAACAGAGTCATCGTAAGCTATATCTACTTTATTACCTATGACAATCTGAGGTTTTTTAGGAAGTTCAGGGTTGAACTTTTCCATTTCCTCACAAATTATATCAAAATCTTCAATTGGATTTCTGCCCTCAATACCTGAAACATCAACTACATGAAGTAAAAGACGCGTTCTTTCAATATGGCGCAAAAACTCATGCCCCAGACCTATACCTGTGTTAGCTCCTTCAATAATGCCAGGAATATCCGCCATAACAAAATTTCCGGCGTCGCCTGCATTAACTACGCCAAGGTTAGGCTCTAAGGTTGTAAAATGATAATTTGCAATTTTGGGACGGGCACTGCTTACTGCTGATAAAAGTGTAGATTTACCAACATTGGGAAAACCAACCAAACCTACATCGGCTAAAAGCTTTAATTCCAATATGAGTTCACGCTCGTTGGTTTTCTGTCCAGGTTTTGCAAATTTAGGCACCTGTCTTGTTGGTGTTGCAAAATGGGTATTGCCAAAACCACCCTTGCCGCCGCGTGCTGCAACAAATTCATCGCCTGCTTTTTTTAAGTCTGCAATAATTTTGCCGCTTTCGGCATCTTTAACTAAAGTTCCTGCAGGAACTTTGATGTAAAGGCTTTCACCATTCTTGCCAAAACATTTCTTTGCTTTGCCGTCCTCGCCGTTTCCTGCTTTATAATTTCTCTTATGTCGGAAATCGTAAAGTGTGGTCATCTGCGGATCAACCGTTAAAATTATATCACCACCGTGACCGCCATCGCCGCCGTCAGGACCGCCGGCTGCCACATATTTTTCTCTATGAAAGGAAACGAGACCATTGCCACCGTTACCCGCTTTTACAGTAATTAAGGCTGTATCTGCAAACATAGTGTTCTCCTTATAAATTAAGATTGTTTTCCTTTTATAACCGGCAGGGAAATTATTACTTTTGTACCTTCCCCTACCTTACTGTCTACTTTTATACTGCCACCGTGAGCATCTATTATACTTTTTGATATAGACAAACCAAGTCCGGTGCCACCTAATTCACGGCTGCGGGCTTTGTCTACTCTGTAGAATCTTTCAAAAATTCTATCCAGATCCTTTTCAGGTATACCCATGCCGTTGTCCTTTACTTCTACAAAGAAATCTGCGTAAAGTCTTCCGGCTTTAATGTTAATTTTACCGCCGTTAGGTGTGTATTTTATAGAGTTGGATATTACATTATAAAGAACCTGTTCAAGCTTATCTCTGTCACCGTAATAGTCCGGAATTTCTGCCACAGCCTCAAAATTCAATCTGTGACCCTTTTCGTTTGCCACCAAAGACATAGTAGAAACAACATCGTTTATCATATCTTTCAACGAAAACAAACTCTGATTCAGAACCATTTTTCCCTCTAAGCTTGAAATTAAAAGCAAATCCTTAACAAGACGAGTCATTCTGTCTGTTTCGTTTAGAATTGTATTGGTAAAGATTTCAGCCGTCTTATTATCCCCTATAATATCTAACAGTGTTTCAGCGTGAGATTTTACTGTTGTAAGGGGAGTTTTCAACTCATGGGAAACGTTTGCTACAAATTCTCTTCGTGACATTTCCAGTCTTTGCTGTTTTGTTACATCATGGAGCACCGTCAAGACACCGTCTGTCTTTTTTCTTTCGTTATTGAAAACCACAAAGCTTACCTTTAATGTAAGATTGTCTTTAGTGATTTCACGCTCGCAAAATCTGTTGTTGTCAAGATATAGCAAATCACCGATTTTAATATTTGCTTCCAGTTCTGCAAAAAGCTTGTCAAATTTGTACTTTTCAATTTTTTCCACATTAAGCATTTTGCGTGCTGTGGAATTTATATGTATTATTTTACCCTTTGTGTCAAAAGCAATGACACCATCGGTCATATTTTGAATAATTGCTTCAATTTTGTTTTTTTCGGTAGAAAAGTCAGAAATGGTTTTTCGGAATTTCCCAGACATATCCCGTACTGCTTCAACAAGCATACCGATTTCATCATTTCGTTTGGTCGGTTCGATTTTAGTGTCAAACTCGCCTTCGGATATTTGTTTTGCACTTTTTGTTAATGTTGATATTGGTACAGAAATCCGACGCACAACAAAAAATACAATTATAGCCACAACAACAACAGAAACAAGCAAGACCTGAAGACAAGAAATAATTATAGCAAGTACTTCATTGTTGAGTTCACCTTTGCTGTCGCAAACATAAATAATCACTTTGCCTTCGGTAGTTTCTACTGCTACAGCATAGTCCATATACGGCTTTGCAAAATCTGTACGCTTTCCTTTGCCGTCGGAAAGAGCCGTACGGTAATTCGAAGAATCAAGATATACTACATTATCTTCATCATACATTCCGCCTATCGTAGCAGAATCCTCAGCATTAACTATATAATACTTTCTATAATCGTCAACTCCGATAAGATGGCTCTTTTTAGAAAGTTTTTTTGCTATGTAATTTTTTTCTTTCGCCGGACCATTTTGTAGTTCTGAAATAAAATCATCAGTAAAAACAGCAGCCATATCAGCCTGAAATTTATCGTGATGAAAAATATATACTCGAAGTACTAAAAATGTGCCTGCAACCGTCATAATCGCAAGCACAAGAAGTACAAATATGGTTACCAGTTTCAGTTGCAAACTTTTAAACATATCTATAATCCCTTTTTAGTTATTTTTTGAAGTAGTAGCCTACTCCGCGTTTTGTAAGGATATACTTTGGATTGCTCGAATCATCCTCAATCTTTTCACGAAGACGGCGAACTGTAACATCTACCGTTCTTACATCGCCGTAAAACTCATAACCCCATACACTGGAAAGCAAAGCTTCCCTTGTAAATATACGATTGGGCTGTGTAACTAAGAACTTTAAAAGTTCGTATTCTCTTAATGTTAAATCAAGAACCTCACCATTTTTAACCGCTTCATATCGTGTAGCATTAATGATGAAGTTATCATCGACGCTTATTCTGTCATCAGTATCTGCCGCAACATCGTTAGTAACACGGCGCATATTTGCCTTTACACGAGCGATGAGTTCACGAACAGAAAAGGGTTTTGTAATATAGTCATCAGCACCCAGTTCAAGACCTAAAACCTTATCCACTTCTTCATCACGCGCAGTAATCATTATAATCGGAACATTTAACTTTTCGCGAACTTTTCTGCACACATCAAAGCCGTCCATTTTAGGAAGCATAATATCCAGAAGAATAAGGTCAGGATTAGCACTCAACGCAGTTTCCAAAGCGCTGACACCGTTATCCGCCGTAAGTACCTCAAAGCCTTCCTTTTCAAGATTGAACTTTAAAATATCAACTATAGGTTTTTCGTCATCAACTACGAGAATTCTTCTTTCCATATCTAATACCCTTTCTAGTGTATTATTTTCAGTTAAAAAAACTTTATATATCTAAAAAAATATACAAACCCACATATAGATATTATAAATTATTTTTTCAAATATGTCAATTATAATAAATAAAAATCGAAAAAAAATTAACTTTTTGTTGAACATTATAGAAATTTGTAATATAATATTATTTGATAACTAAACTCAGGAGTATTATAATGAAAAGATTTCTTTCAATTTTGATGACTATAATTCTTGCGATTTCTTTTACATACGGCACAGTTTACGCAACAGACAACAACAGAACAAAAGACCCAAACGCTCCCAAAACAGAAGAAAAATCCGAAACTACAGAAAAAGGTGACGCTTCAGATAAGAAAGAAGAATCTTCCGAAGAAAAAGAGCCAGAAATTTTAATAGGACCGGAGCTTAAGTGCGAAGCAGCTTTTTTGATTAACCCCAGCACGGGCGTTGTGATTTATGAAAAGAACGCCGATGCTCGTATGTACCCGGCATCAACAACTAAAATAATGACTGCATACCTTGCTCTTATTCATCTTGATTTGAACAAGGAATGCACAGCCAGCGCTACAGCTGTTGACATTGACAAAGATGGATCTAATATGGGCTTGTCAAAGGGTGAGGTACTTACCGTAAAGCAACTTTTAGATGCCCTTATCATACATTCTGCAAACGATGCTGCAAATGTTTTAGCAGAAGAAGTAAGTGGTTCGATTAAAGAATTTGTTAAGCTGATGAATTCTACCGCAAAAGAAATGGGTATGAATAACACCAACTTTGAAAATCCCCACGGCTATCACCATGAAAATCACTATACAACAGCGCGTGATATGGCCATCCTTGGCGCAAAAGCAATGGAAAACGAAATTTTTGCCGAAATGGTAGGAATGAAGCGCCTTACCATTCCCCCAACAAACAAGTATGACAAGGAACGCAAATTCAGCACCCGCAATGCTTTAATGAATCCTTATAGCGACATTAGTTTGCAATACAGGTTTGCTACAGGAATCAAAACCGGCCACACAAGCGCTGCAGGATATTGTTTTGTGGGCAGCGCCACCAAAAACGATATGGAACTTATTTCGGTAGTGTTTAAATCGACAGGCTACGAGCGCTCATTCGTGGATACGAAAAATCTGTTTGAGTACGCATATTCCACTTATCGTATCAGGACTGTTATAAAGGCAGATGAAATTGCTTCTACTTGTAATGTTCGTTGGGCTTCCGGTAAAGAACATCTTGTTTTAAAAACAAACAAAGATGTAAAGACAATTCTCCCCCGCGACACTTATTCTGAAGAGCTTTTAACCAGTGAAATAGTTATAAATGACAACATTACCGCCCCAATAAAAAAAGACGCAGAGTTGGGATGCGTAAAATTTTATTACGACGGCGAATTAGTCGCCGAATCACCGCTTTATGCAAGCCGTTCTGTTTCGCGCAGCTATTTTAAGCAGATACTTTCATATATGTTGAGTGTGTGGTTCTTATCGATACTCGGTATTATTGTAGTTTTATTATTTGTATTGAAATTCAGAGAGGTAAAGCGCAAAAAACGCCGTCGCGCAAAATCCAGATAATATCAACAAAAAGGAGGGATTCAGATGTCAGAAATCATTTCCGAATGCTTTGCAAAGAATTTAAAGCGTCTTATCAAAAAGAACAATATTAAAAACATCGACCTTGCTGACCATCTGGGTCTTTCAAAATCTGCCGTCAGCAATTATCTTGCTGCCGTGTCAATACCAAAAGTTGAGATTCTTTCAAAAATTGCCGGCTTCTTTGATGTGACAATGGAATCGTTGGTGTGCGAAAAATACGAAGAGGTCTCTTTAGCTTTTAACGAGGACAATAAAGCTATCAGTAAAATACCACTTTTTCACAAAACATTATCTTCTGCTGATGTGATTTACAGAAATGAAAACTACATGGGACTGCTCACTTCTCCACTGCATATAGATGAAGAATTGGATTGTTACGGCACACTCACATACGATGATTATATGTGTGGTTACGGCATCCCCAAACGAAGTCTTGTTGTTTTCAGTTCATCTACTGAAGTTGCAAACGGCGAAATTGGAGCTGTATTTATCAAATCCGAAAGAAAAATAGTTATACGCTCAATTTTGTCCGATAATAAAAAGATTACCCTGAATTCCGACAACGGTTCGGAAATTTTCAAAAAAACAAAAGGCGTTTGTGATGCAGTAATACTTGGCAAAGTTGTGTTTGCCACATTTTATCCGAATAATTAACAAAAGCTGTAGCTTAAAGCTACAGCTTTTGTTATGCTCTTGGGTGAGCTTTTGTATATATATCTTTCAGCTTTTTGTTAATTACTTTCATATACATCTGCGTTGAGGAAATATCCGAGTGCCCCATCATCGTTTGTATGGAGTGAATATCAGCACCGTTTTCTAAAAGATGTACTGCAAAAGAATGTCTTAATGTGTGCGGTGTGATTTTCTTATCTATGCCGGCACTCTGAGCATAAAATTTTACTATCTTCCAAAATCCCTGCCTTGTCATACGCGTTCCGTTCATATTTACAAACAAAGCCTGTTCGCTTTCTTTTGCAATATTTTTTCGTATAACATTAAGATAGTTCTCAATCGCTGCCATTGAAGGTTTTCCAAGAGGAACAATTCGTTCATCACCTTCACGACGGCATCTGATATATCCAATACCCGAGTTTAGATCGTTAATATTAAGTTCAATTAGTTCACTTACTCGTATCCCCGTAGCATACAGTACTTCAAGCATCGCACGGTCGCGTATTGATTTGGGTTCTGACCCTGACGGCTGTTCTAAAAATTTCGTCACTTCCTCCGAAGTTAAGGTGTCGGGAATTTCTTTTTCTATCTTTGGCGGTTTAATTTTCATGGCAGGATTTTCCTTTATCATACCTAATGACATAAGGTAATCATAAAAGTATCTGACAGAAGCAATGTTTCTTGCTATTGTGGACTGTGATTTTCCCTGTTTTTCGAGTCTTTTCATATAGCTTGAAACAGTCTTTCTGTCGGTCTTTTTGATACTTTTTATGCGCTTTTCGTATAGATAATCAACATATCCTTCCGCATCAGAAAAATATGCAGCTACTGTGTTTTTTCGCATATTACTTTTATTCAAATATGTTCTGTATTGTCCTAAAAGTTTTACCATTTCAAAACCCCTGTCACATTGCAATTCTAATTAAAATCGGCTCTAAATATGCCTGTATAAGAGCCGAAATATTCAAAAACAAAACACTTAAAATTCCAAACACAAGCGGTGAAGTAATTACGTTTTTTAATTCCTTTACACCTTTTGAAACAGAATACGCATTTTTAATGCAGTGTAATGAATAAGCACAAAAACACGGCGCTGAAATCAAAATATGAGGCAATATGGAACACACAAAAAACAATATTGATTTTGCCCCCATCATATTGTGTAAAGATACTAACACTGCTCCATATGAAAATCCCTTCATAAACACAAGTGCTGGTATACCCAAGTTTCCTATAACAGACAAAGAAAGCAAAAACAGCACCATCAATAACTTCACATTGCCGTTCATTGCAATGCTAAAAGTTTCGAAGGAATCTGTACTGTACTTTTTTACATTTGAAACAAAGTCGTTTATGTATAATTTTATCTCCGCTTCTGAACCTACCGAAATATTCAAAAAACACGAAAGCACAACACCAGCCATAAAAATAACACTTATCAGTATATATCCTTTGGCGTTTGCCTTAACGGTTTCTATGAGAATTCTCTTTAGTTTTTCGCTCACAAAAATCCCTCTCTTCATATATTATCATACTGCCTGTACAATATTTTATGAGAAGAGAGGGATATTAAGAACTTCTTTTATTACTTTGAGTATTTATTCAAAAGCTTATCTTTCATATCCCAAAGTTCAGGCGATAAGTCCACATAATACTTATGTGGGAATTCAAAGCGCTTTACTTCATCCCAAAGCCTTGCAATTTCTTTTTCACAATGTTTCTTTATTTCGTGAACATCAGGACTGTTGTACACTTTTTTACCCTTGTCGTAAATCTGTGTGGTGAGCTGTTCAACACTGAAATTAGAAATCATCTTTCTTTTCCACGTATGCTCAGGGTCAAATATTTCATAAGGCTCGTCGGTGTTAATAGTCTCGTCAAAAAATGTGATAACATCAGCAATAGCCTCTCCACTCTCATTGGAAAACATCCTGTAAACCTTTTTAAAGCCCGGATTTGTAATTTTTTCTGTATTTTCACTGATTTTAATTTTAGGTACGATTTTACCGTCCTTTTCAATAGCCGCAAGCTTATAAACCCCACCAAAAACCGGCTCGGATTTTGATGTGATAAGGCGCTCGCCTACACCAAACGAATCAATTTTTGCACCCTGCAAGAGAGTGTCTCTTATTATATATTCATCCAATGAGTTTGAAGCAGTTATTCCGCAATCGGCATATCCCGCTGCATCCAACATTTTTCTTGCCTTTTTAGAAAGGTAAGCAATGTCACCCGAATCAATTCTTATGCCCTTCGGACGCTTGCCCATAGGTTTTAACACTTCGTCAAAAACCTTAATTGCATTGGGAATGCCCGATTTAAGCACATTGTAAGTATCTACCAAAAGTGTGCAGGAATCCGGATATGTGCTTGCATAAGCCTTAAACGCTTCATATTCGCTGTCAAAAAGTTGCACCCAGCTATGAGCCATAGTGCCAAGAGCCGGAATACCATCGTCACGCTCTGAAATTGTACAGGCAGTACCGCAACAGCCTGCAATATACGCCGCACGCGCACCGTGAATGGCGCCGGAATATCCCTGAGCCCGTCTTGAACCAAATTCCATTACCGCTCTGCCCTCTGCCGCTCTTACTATTCTGTTTGCCTTTGTTGCTATTAAAGACTGGTGATTTATGGTAAGCAACAACATTGTTTCTATAAACTGAGCCTGAATTACAGGACCACGCACCGTAACTATAGGCTCATGAGGGAATATGGGCGTTCCCTCGGGAATTGCCCACACATCACACTCAAACTTAAAGTTTTTAAGATAGTTTAAAAATTCTTCCGAAAAGATTTTCTTACTTCTTAAAAATTCAATATCTTCATCACTGAAGTTAAGATTTTCAATATATTCAATCAATTGTTCTAAGCCTGCCATTATAGCAAAACCGCCGCCGTCAGGCACGCGTCTGAAAAACATATCAAAGTAAGCAATTTCGTCTTTAAAGCCGTGCTCAAAATAGCCGTTTGCCATTGTAAGCTCATAAAAATCTGTAAGTAAAGTAAGGTTTTGTCCTATCATATAAAACACTCCGGTTATATTAAAATATCTTTTACTATCTTGTTCATCTTATTGAGTTTTGAGTCGATAAGATGGCATATTTATAAGTAAAATCTCTCTGCTATAAACATACAATAATAGTATCATATTAAATATAATTTTACAACATTTTTTTAATTTTTATTTTACATATTATAAAAACTATGATATAATTTATACGAACACAATTTGGGCCAAAATATATCGTAAGGAGGTGCCTTTATGGAAAGAATAATATCGGAAATCAAGACTACAGCAGGTAAAGTTGCCAAGAAATCAGGCGAGCTTGTGGAGTTGTCAAAGGCGAAGTTGAATATTGCCAACACAAAATCAAGCATTAACGCCAATTTAAAAATCCTGGGTGAGCTTATCTACTTCTCACATAGAGACGAAACAGAAATTGACTCCGACAAACTTGAAGAAACAATGGAGAAAATCGATGAGCTTTATGAAAAGCTTGCTGAATATGATGAAATTGCTGCCGGTCTTATGAACAAAAAATTGTGTCCGGATTGTCGCAAAGCAAACGAAAGTGATGCTACTTTCTGTTCAAAATGCGGCTACAAGTTTACCGAGGACGAATAAGATAAACTTATACACAATTTATTTATGAAAAACCCAAAACACGAAGTACCTATAGTCGTTATAAAACGACTTCCCAGATATTACAGATACTTGAGCGATCTGACGCAACACGGAATAAACAGAATTTCATCAGCCGAATTAAGCAAAAGGATGGGCGTTACCGCCTCACAGATAAGGCAGGATTTTAACTGTTTCGGCGATTTCGGACAACAGGGTTACGGATATAATGTAAAGCATTTACATGAAAAAATAGGCGAAATCTTAGGACTGAACAAAAGTTATTCCCTTATCATAATTGGTGCGGGTAATTTGGGCCACGCTCTTGCTAATTATGCCGGTATAGAAAGACGAGGTTATCAGATAATCGGAATATTTGATAACGACCCGAATAAAGTCGGAACTAAAATTAAAAATGTTTCTGTATCGGATATAGAAAGCTTAGAATCTTTTTGTAGCGAACATCAGGTGGATATTGCTGTGCTTGCTATTCCAAAATCTGAAGTAAAAGAAATTACATCCCGTCTTGTTTCGGCAGGCGTAAAGGGATTGTGGAATTTCTCTTATTCTGAATTGGAAACACCTGAAGATATAGTAGTAGAAAATGTTCACTTGAGCGACAGCTTAATGACACTTTCTTATAAAATAACAAACAAATAGCAATTAAGGCTTGCTGCAGCAAGCCTTATATGCGCCTGTAGCTCAGTTGGATAGAGTGACAGACTCCGACTCTGTAGGTCGTGCGTTCGAATCGCATCAGGCGTACCAAATTAAAAAGCTTCGCTTTGCGAAGCTTTTTAATTTTATTAAATGTTTACATTTGTCTAAAAAAGGAGTATAATCTATATAGATACTAACATACAGGAGGATATTATGAAAATAGTTTATCTGGACGCTAAAACACTCGGCGACGATTTGGACTTATCTGCTGTTTCCCAATTGGGCGAAGCTGTAATTTATCCCAACACACCGCAGGATGATGTAAAAAATGTCATTACCGACGCCAATGTGATTATTGTAAATAAATTAAAGCTTAACGAAAGTAATTTGCAGTACGCCAAAAATTTAAAGCTTATTTGCGTTACTGCCACAGGTTATGACAATATCGACATTGAATATTGTCGTGAGCACAACATAGCTGTATGTAATGTTGTAGGTTATTCTTCTCACAGCGTTGCACAGTTAACAGTTGCAATGGCGTTAAATCTTTATATGAAACTGCGGGAATATACCGATTTTGTGGACAATGGTGGATATACAAAAAGCGGTGTGGCAAACAAACTCTCCCCCACTTATCATGAACTTCACGGCAAGGTTTGGGGTATTGTAGGTTTGGGTGCTATTGGTCGTCAGGTTGCCTCCGTTGCTCAGGCATTAGGTTGTAAGGTTATAGCCTTCAAGCGCACACCCGACAACTCTATCCCCTGCTGCAATTTGTCTTATCTATTTAAAAAGGCAGACATCATTTCCGTTCATCTTCCTTTAAGCGACGAAACAAAAGGTATAATAGATAAAGATATGATATCCTCTATGAAAGAAGATGCTATACTAATCAATGTTGCCCGTGGCGCTGTAGTTGACGAAGAAGCACTTGCTGAAGCCGTGTTGGAAAACAAAATTGGCGGTATAGGTATAGATGTGTATTCTAAAGAGCCATTTTCAGAAGACCACCCATACTACAAGCTTTTGGGCAACAAAAAAGCATACCTCACTCCACATATGGCTTGGGGTGCATACGAGGCACGAATTCGTTGTCTTGACGAGGTATTGGAAAATATCAAAGCTTTTTTCCGTGGCGAAACAAGAAACAGACTTGATGTATGACAAAAAAAGGACTGTAGCAATGCTACAGTCCTTTTTTATTCAAAATACATTTTTAATCCGTTAACTATTCCCGTAACGATTTTGTCCTGATATTCTGCCGTTTCCATAAGTTTGTCTTCCTGAGGATTTGTCATAAAGCCCATTTCCACAAGGATTACAGGGACAGTAGACCAATTAAATCCTGTCATATCATCCCGCACAGAAATACCTCTGTTGTTGGCTCCGGTAACGCTTGCAATCTCGTTAAGCACAAGCTCCCCTGCCTTACGGCTTTTCTCTATAAGTGCATTGTCACTGATATATTTTGTTCCCGGCACAAGTACAGATACTCCGCTAATGGAAGTATTTCCGCTTCCGTCCGCATGAATTTTAACTGATATATCTGCATTCAATTCATTTGCAAACTGAGCACGGTCTATATTACTCATATCACTTTCGTGGGTTGTTCTCGTCATATAAACCTTTGCTCCCATTTTTTCCAGCACAGCCTGCAGTCTTAAAGCCACTGACAAATTAAGCTGTTCTTCCGTTTGATTAGCACCGCTGGTTCCTGAAACAAAAGCAGGTTTTGTAATTCCTGATCCGGGGGCTATTTCTTCCTGTCTGCTCTGACTGAATATGCAATGTCCTGCATCTATCACTATAACCTTATTTTCTAACCCAGTAATTTCTTCGGGAGCTTTTTCAGTTTTGCCCGTTCTTTCAGTTTTCTCCGCATCATTGTGGATTTTTGTTTGTTCTGCGGGTTCTGTTTTGTCTTTTTTTTCAGAGAAAGTACATCCTGTCAGTAAAATTACAGCGCAAAGAGTGCAGATAAAAGCTTTCTTCATTATCTCCACCCCATACTCTTTTCATACTCAACAATGAAGTCCTTATTACTCTTCTCTATTTCGTTGAAAGAAGATTCATTAAAATAAGGGTTAGGTTTGTACCAATCCTTAGACTCAAAATAGGACTGATAAGTTTCTGATTTAAAAATATATCCGTGTCTTGCATATATTTCGTTTCTTATCAGGGCAACTTCTTCTTTAGTCTTATATCGCAAATCGTATTCTGTTATGTACTCGCTGTCGCTGGGGAACAAATATTCCTGCTCATCCTCAGAATATCGTTCTGAATCATTGTCTTCTTCTCTATCGTCTCCTATGTATTCTTCAATTTCTTCCTGTTCCTCAACTTGCATTGAGGGAATATTTTTGTCATCGTCAGCATTCATAGTATATAAAATATATCCCAATATGCCCACGCAAACAAGAATGGTAACAAACAATATAGCTATTATTGCAACAAGCGTATTATTTTTATTTGCAGGCTTTGCCACCGCCACAGGTTCCACGTGGGAATCAGTTGTGCGGTAGTTACTCAGATTGTTCACTCCTGAAACTTCTGCTCCGCACTCGGTGCAAAATCTTGTTTGTCCGTTTATTTCACTTCCGCAATTTTTACAAAACATTTTTATCGCTCCAGTTCCTTTTCATATTCTACATACTCGTCATATAGCCTTTGATATTCATCATTTAGCCATATTCCCATACTAGGTTCTCCTTCTCTGTCTATATGATTATTTTTTATTAAGAAATCATCCCAATTTTCATACCCTAAAGCAACAATAAACTTTTCGGTTTCTATTTCATCGTACTGTACTAATAGATAAAATCCAATCAAATCTGTTTCATCCAATCCTGTAATTGCTTCTTTATAATCTTCTACAGTATTATTAATTTTACCGGGTGTAATATCAAGATCTGTAAACGCTAATTTTTTTCTTATTTCTTGTGTTTCCACATAAAGTAAATCCTGCATTTTAAACTCATTATAATCATAGTTATAATCTCTACCACTTTTATTTTCATGTGATTCTATTTTATCATTTCGTTCACAGCCTAATATACTGCCACACATAAGGATAGTAATAAGAAGAATGACGATTATTTTAGCGTGTCCGTTTATTTCACTTCCGCAATTCTTACAAAACATCTTTATCACTCCTATTAAAACTTTTAACATCAAATAATGTTTCACTTATATAAATAAATGTTTCATTTTGAAAAAAATGTTGCATTTTGTCAAATTATCTGCTAATATAAAATTGTAAGTTCAAGTTTCTTGAACTTTTAAATTATTAAGACAGCGTGGTGACTACTTTATGAGTAAAAACAAACCTATATTCTATGCAGAAAAATTAAAAAAACTGAGAATCGCATCCCATCTTACCCAAACTGTTTTAGCCGATAAGCTAAACATCTCCAGAAGTTGTCTGGCAAACTACGAAGCAGGCAAGCGAACCCCTGATAAGGAAATGCTCGCCAGCATAGCGAAATTCTTTAACATAAGTCCGGAGTACTTTTCCTCTAACACAGAAGCATACCTTACAGACATAAACGACCATCTCAATTCTACAAAGCTTATGAAGGAAATTTCCGCAAGTGGAAAGCTCGACATTTCAGGAATTTCACCAATGTCAAAAGCTATGTTAATAGAATTCTATAACTATCTGGAAGAAAAAAACACCCAAGCTGAATGATTATAAATAAAAAGGCGTATTACACATACGCCTTTCTATTTATATTTTACATCAAAACGGATTTCCGCATTTTGCACAGAATTTAGCTGTATCAGCATTGGGATGTCCGCAGGGACACATTTTTGTTCCGCCACCTACAGGCGCTCCACTGCCTCTTACCTGGTTCATTTCTGCATCCAACTCTGCAATTCTTGCACGCTGAACTTCTATCTGAGCAAGTCTACCATCTATCTCATTACAAAAGCTGGCAACAAGCTCTCTGGGAATATCACCCTCGGGACTTTCTTTACAGAAGTTATAAATCTTGTTACCAAGAAGCTCTAACAACTGCTTTTTTTCGTCCTCAAGATTTTTAATCAAGGTGTTTATCTTTGATTTTTCAATCATATTTTTTGAGCCTGTGCTCATAACAGCAACATTTTTATTGAAGCCGTCTTTTACTTTGTCAAAAAAATCTGCCATTTCATTTCCTCCTAAAATATTATATGCGTATACTACATACTAACACAAATATTTTAGCACAGGCAGACTTTTTTGTCAAGTTCACTCACAATACCAACATCATTAATTCAACAACACAAAATTATAACTGATGAGCATATTTATATAAGCTGTCAGCCTTTCATATAAAGGCTCGGAATTTTCTAAAAATTCATTGTAAACATCTTGTGCAATTTCGTAGAGAGTTTTTTCCCCATTTAGTCTTTTCCATATAAAATTCCCCATTTCGTCCAAATGAATATGGCTTGTATGAGGCTTTTTGAATAATTTCTGTGTTATAAACTTCACAGCACCTCTATTTTCTAAATGCAGTACGACGCCATCCTCGTTGCACTCCCACTTCAATTCAGGATTTATTCTTGGTTTTTTATCAAGGTAGTTTTCCTTATTCTTCTCTGCTTTCATTCTCACTTCTCCTGAAAATAAATATAAACACTGACAGCACAGTAACTAAAAGTAATAAAATCCCGCCAATATCGGAAATTAGGTCAGGAACTTTATCCGACATATCAACCAACGATTCTATCCCAAGCAAGGCAAATACAGCCAATATAATTCCCACTATTCCTTCTCCTGCTATCATCCCCGAGCAGAAAAGTATGCCGTTATTAACCGCTTTTCTTTTGTTTCTATTTCCTTTAACACGCTCCACAACCAGTCTTATAAGCCCACCTATCATTATGCAGGCATTCAGGTGAACAGGTAAATATGTGCCAATAGCAAAAGGTAAGACCGGGACTCCCACAAGCTCAACTACCACAGCTATAAACACACCGCAAAATACAAGTCCCCAAGGAAGATTCCCTTCCATTACACCCTCTGTTATTAACTTCATAAGGGTAGCCTGAGGCGCTCCGAGTTCCTCTGAACCAAAGCCCCATGCGCTGTCTAAAAGGTAAAGCGTACCACCTATGGCGAGTGATGCAAATACTACACCGATAATTTCGCCGATTTGTTGCTTTTTGGGAGTTGCTCCCAGTATAAATCCGGTTTTTAAGTCCTGTGATGTATCGCCTGAGATTGCAGAAACAATACATATAACAGATCCAATTGCAATAGCACTTATCATGCCTGTAATTCCGCTATTTCCTGAAATTTTTAAAATCAACGATGAAATCAATAGTGTAGCAATCGCCATACCGGAAACAGGGTTGTTGCTACCACCTACCAATCCAACCATGCGTGACGAAACCGCCGCAAAGAAAAAGCCAAATATTACAACAATACCTGCTCCAAAAATTCCCACAGGAATAGCAGGTATCAACCAAACCGCTAACGTTAAAATTGCAATAGCAATAAGCACAGTTTTAAAACCCATATCCCTCTGCGTTCGTACACTGTCGTCATTTGTCTTACCGCTTATGCCCTTAATTGCACCGGTAAAGGTTTTAGCGATAAGAGGCATGGATTTTATCAAACTTATAATACCGCCTGCCGCCAATGTACCTGCGCCTATATATCTTATATAGTTGCTCCAAATGGCACTGGCTCCCCCACTGTTATACACTTCTGCAATTGAGACAGTAGCAGGATATATAACTGCATTTTCACCAAATAGAACTAAAAGCGGTATCAAAACAAGCCAGCTTAACACCCCACCTGCAAACATGTATGACGATATTCTCGGTCCACAAATATAACCTACACTCAATACCGCCGGATATATTTGTGTGCCTATCTCCCCTGCAAAGCCCTTTACTCTAAGACTAATTTCTCCGGAAACTACTTTTAAGCCGTCAATTATAAATTTATATAACGCCGCAAGTCCCATACCGGCAAATACGGTTGATGCACTTGCACCGCTTTTTTCTCCTGCCATAAGGACCTCAGCACAGGCTGTACCCTCAGGATAAGGAAGAATTCCGTGTTCTTTAACTATCAGTGCATTTCTTAGAGGTATCATAAAGAACACGCCCAACAAACCACCAATTAACGCAATCAAAGTTAGCTCAAGGATTTGTGGTTTATCCGCCTTTCCTTCTGCCGCCCACAAAAACAGCGCCGGAAGCGTAAATATTGCCCCAGCTGCCACAGATTCACCTGCAGAACCTATAGTCTGTACAATGTTGTTTTCCAATATAGAGTTCCGACGCAACACAACCCTTATAATACCCATAGATATAACAGCAGCAGGTACAGAAGCCGACACTGTCATTCCCACTCTTAATCCCAGATATGCGTTTGCGGCTCCGAAAATAACCGCCAAAAAAACTCCCACAATTATCGAGGTTACGGTAATTTCGGGAGTTATTTTTTCGGCCGGTATATATGGTTTAAAATCATTTTTATCGTTCATACAATCTCCACCGTCATAATATAGTTTAACAATATTATGCCACGGTAAAAAAATCGTATGCAATTATTTCAATTTAGCTAAAATCACTTTTAAAAAGTCGTAGAATTTATTTACTGCAGAAATGCTCAGTCTTTCGAATACCGTATGAATGTCATGCACTTCAGGACCGATAGCAATGCCATCAAGCCCTTCAATTTTTCCTGCAAAAATTCCACATTCCAATCCCGCATGAATTGCATAGATATTGGCTTCTTTTCCGTATATTTCTGCGCAGGTATCCGCGAAAATCTTTTGCATTTCAGAATTTTCAACTAATTCCCAGGGGGGATAATGACCTGATGCTTCTACAGTACAATTGTTATATTCAGCAATCATAAACATTTTTTCCTGCAACCATTCAAGAGCACCTCTCTTATTACTTCTTATTGTAGAATGCAACAAAATCTTATCATCCTGGGTTGCTGTTATGCCTAAATTTGAAGATGTTTCTACAAGTCCGGAAATTTTCTTACTCATAGTAAGCACACCGTCAGGAATGCTCAAAAGCATATTGATTAACTTGTCACGGCTTTCTTTATCTATAGCCTGGAAATTACCTTCTTCTATAGTTGTAACAGATAAGTTAAGATTTTCTTCTCTATCGGATAATTCATTTTTTATATTTTCAAAAACTTCCTCCAACTTCGAAATAAATCCATCAGTATCTTTTACTACAATTTCAACAATACACCTAGGTGTAATGGCATTCCCCTTGTCACCACCGTTTATGGATATAATATCGAAATCAGATATTTTCTTTGCACAAGCGAGAATTCTTCCTGCTAAGATGTTTGCATTTACTCTACCCTTGTGTATCATAGCACCGGAATGACCACCCAAAAGACCATCAATGGACAGCATCAGTTTTTTGCCACAGGCAATAACTCTCTTTACGTTGATATACGTTTTTATATCTGCACCGCCCGCACAGGATACACAAGCGCAACCATCGGAAAAATTATCAATATTTATCAACTTCTTTCCTGAAAGCTGACTCATATCAAGTTTCGCCGCACCAAGCATACCTATTTCTTCATCTACAGTAAACACCGCTTCAATAGGTGGATGCGCAATGTCTTTGCTTTCAAGCACTGCTAATATCAAAGCCGCTCCTATGCCGTCATCAGCACCGAGAGTTGTATTTTTTGCTTTTATAAAATCGCCGTCAATATAAAGCTCTAAAGGGTCCTTTGAAAAATCAATTTTACTGTCAGCAGTTTTTTGACAAACCATATCAAGGTGCCCCTGCATAATCACAGGTGTACTGTTTTCGTAACCCTTTGTGCCTTCTTTAAAAATTACAACATTGTTCATTTCATCACGGAAATATCGAAAGCCCTGCTCTTTTGCGAAGCTTTCGCAAAAATCAGCAATTCCTTTCATATTACCCGAACCGCGAGGAATTTTTGATATTTCTTCGAAATAATAAAAAACTCTTGTATTAGTGAGATTATTTGTTTCTAACATTTTTGCCCTCCAAGGTATTTTTTGATAGTGTTTCCCGAAAAAATATTAATTATTTACAGCAGCCAAAGCCGCACCTATAATACCTGCATCATTAAAAAGCTTTGCTATTGCAATTTCTGTTTTGGGCATATATTTGTTAAAGTCATTTTTATAAACAAATTCTTTAATAGGAATCAGCAATTCGTCACCCTCTTTACTGATGCCGCCACCTATTACAAAAAGCTCAGGTTGGAATATATTAATAATATTGCTTACACCCTCTGCCACATATCTTATGTACTGTTCTTTCACTTCTTTTGCCGCTTTATCGCCAGCCTTGGCACATTCAAAGGCTGTTCTGCCGTTAACTTTTCCTTTTTTCTTAACCCATTCGTGCATCAAAGACTCGGGGCAATTTTCCATTTTTTCTTTTGTCTGATTGATAAGAGCTGTTACGGAGGCATACTGTTCAAAACAACCACGCTTTCCGCAAGTACAAACTTTACCGTCCATAACAATGGATACATGCCCTATTTCTGTACCCGAACCGTTAAAACCTCTGTAAATTTTACCATTTATTATGACACCGCCACCAACACCTGTTCCCAAGGTTATAAGCACAAAAGAATCTATTTTTTTGCCCTTTGCAATATATTCACCGTATGCTGCTGCATTTGCATCGTTTTCAATACTTACAGGAATGTCAATATGCTTTTTGAACTCAGCAACTAAAGGTACATGGTCCATTTTTATATTACTTGAGTACACCACCTCACCATTTACACTGTCAACAGTTCCGGGACAACCAATACCCACAGCTTTGACATCTGCCAATGTGTAACCTGCCTCTTCTGTAACTTTTTTTGCAAGATCTGCCATATCCTTAACTATCGCCTGATAACTACGCTCTTTTAATGTGGGAACGCTGCCCTTATGTATTATTTCGCATTTTTCATTAACTAAACCTACCGCGATATTTGTTCCGCCTAAATCAATTCCAATATACACATTTTCAACTCCTTTCTAAGAAACATATTAGTATTTTAACCCAAAGTCAGATAAATTTCAATTCCTTTAACAAAAAAATAACCAAATGTACATATGCATATACTAAAAGCCAATTTTGGAGGTTAATTATGAAACAACTGGATAGAAAAAACCTAAAAAAGGCAAACGAAGAAGCAATTTTTATTTTATTGTTGTACCTTATTCACCACACCATTTTCGAAAACAACGAGACACTCAAATCAATTATAAAAAAATTAGAATCAGAAATCTCACCCATCTGGAAAGAAAAAGACATATTAAAACTCAGGATATTAAAAAATACCGTTTCAAAAAACTCCATTTTAGCAAACTCGCGAATATCCGACCTTACTTATTCAAAAAGCGGTCTTACTGCCTGCGTTTTCACAAAACCCAACGGAGATATATCTGTAGTTTTCAAAGGTACAGGTAACGGCGAATGGATAGACAACGGCGAAGGACTTTCAGGTATACCTGAGGAAAATACATATATAACCCCTGACGGAATACGGATTGTAGAAAAGGATTTTGCCACCGACCAACAAGTTCAGGCGTTAAATTGGTTTAATGCTATAGCTACTAAAAACAATTGGAATTCAAAAAACAACATTACCGTTTCCGGTCATTCAAAGGGCGGAAACAAAGCGCAGTTTATTACTATTAATTCAGATTTACCCGATAGTTGCTACAGTTTTAATGGTCACGGATTTTCTCCCGAGGCTCTTTTGGCTCTAAAAAAACTATACAGAGAAAAGTTTGAAAATCGCAGGCAAAAAATAATAAGCATTTCTGCGGATAATGACTATGTAAATGTAATTGGCGAACGACTGGTAAGCGAAAATAACATTTATTTTTTTAAATCCGCCTGGAGATTTCACGACTTAGAATCTATGCTTAATAATGACGGTAATCTGCGCCAACAAACAAAACAGGGGAAATTATCGCAATACATAGAGGCAGTCTCAAAAGAGCTTATGCTATTACCCCCATCTTTGCGTCAATATGCTACTATGGGAGTGATGAATATTTTCCAAAGGTATTTAGGTCAGGAAGATGCCGTAAACGGCGACAAAGTATCAATAGAAAAAACAATCGCTGGGTTGGGAGTGACACTCGGACCAATGCTTAATAATATCCCAAATTTAGTGAATAGGAATTAAAAAAAGACATCCGTTGGATGTCTTTTTTGTTGCTAATCAGAACAACTTTGATTTCTCAAATATTTTAACAAGAATTATACCAATAATAAGACCTGCAATACCCTGTACCCCGTTTGCAGGAATATTTACAATAGAAGCCACAAATCCGTACATAAATCCTTCAAATACGAAGTAGCCAAGAACCATTTCAATTTCTGCCAATATACCGCCGATAATTTTTGAAGGTGTATTGCCAAGCTTTTTATGCATACCCTTAAAGCAGAAATGCGCTATAATTGCCATAATACCCTTGATAATGAATGTTGCAGGAGCATATATAATATAACCTGAGAATAGATCAGCAAGAGCAGAACCGATACCTGCAGCCAAAAATCCGTATGTAGGTGACAAAAGCCATCCTGAAAGGAGCACAACGCAGTCACCAAGGTTTAAGTAACCTTTTAGCGGAGACGGTATTTTGATTATCATTGTCGCTACACAGCAAAGCGCTGCTAACATTGAAGCTATTACAATTTTTTGTGTTTTAGTTTTCATTTCGAAAAACCCCTTTACAAATTCTTGTGTTTATTATAAAATAAAACTGAATATATCACAATTACCAATTAAGGAGATTTTAATATAACCAGATGAAATATTCAATTGAAACAAATTCCACCAAAAAATCCTACATGCAGCTGTATGAGCAACTCAGAACTGACATAATAAATTCCATTTATAAATTCGGGGACAAGCTTCCATCCAAACGCACTCTTGCAGATGAAACATTGACAAGTGTTATTACCGTCGAACACGCTTACGAAATTTTATGTGATGAAGGATACATCGAATCTAAAGAACGCAGAGGATACTTTGTTATATATCGCAAAAACGATTTTGTGCCTGTTGCAGAAAATGAAGTATACTATACACCCTCTAATCATCACAACTATCATACAAGTGAATTTCCGTTTTCTGTACTTGCAAAAACAATGCGTAATGTAATATCAAAATATGGAGAAAATATTTTAATAAAATCTCCCAACGCAGGTTGCTTGGAACTTAGAAAAGCAATTTCTGATTATCTTGCAAGAAGCAAGGGAATTAATGTGTCATATAATCAGATTATAATTGGTTCTGGTGCAGAATATCTCTACGGACTTATTGTACAGTTTTTAGGACGGAATAAAATGTATGCACTTGAAAACCCATCTTACGAAAAGATTCACTCTGTATACAAAGCAAACGGAGCTAAATGTGATTTACTCAAATTGGGTAAGGACGGGATTCTTACATCACAGCTTGCCAAAACTAAGGCATCTGTCCTACATATAACTCCTTTCAGAAGCTTTCCAAGTGGAATTACCGCAAGTGCATCAAAGCGAAATGAGTATATCAAATGGGCAACAGACCGAAACGCGGTAATAATTGAAGATGATTTTAATTCGGAGTTTACCGTATCCACTAAAAATGAGGACACCGTTTTTTCGCTCGAGCCTACTCGCAGTGTGATTTATGTGAATACTTTCACGAAAACAATTGCACCTTCAATGAGAATTGGATATATGGTATTGCCGGAAGAACTTGTCAATCCATTTTTTAATAAAATGGGATTTTACTCCTGTACCGTCCCTGTGTTTGAGCAATATGTTCTTGCAGAGTTTATCGCAAATGGCGATTTTGAAAGGCATATAAACCGAACCAGGAGAAAACTTCGCCAAATGCTAAAATATGATAACCTACAAAAATCTTAAAATCACAGTCATTATATTCCACCAACAAAAAAAGACATCCATTGGATGTCTTTTTTTGTTGGTGGGCCTTCAGGGACTCGAACCCGGGACCTACCGGTTATGAGCCGGTTGCTCTAACCAGCTGAGCTAAAGGCCCTTATGGTGACCCGTACGAGACTCGAACTCGTGTTACCGCCGTGAAAGGGCGGTGTCTTAACCGCTTGACCAACGGGCCACATAAGTAATTTATTCAAATACCTTGATTATTATAGCAGAATATATAAATATTGTCAAGAAGAAAATTAAAAATGTTATAAAATATAAAAAAATGAATATAATACTAATATCTAATAAATTTGAAATTTACTATTGACAAACAAAAAAAACAGTGTTATAATTAATTACGCTGTTATGACGCAGGGTAGAGCAGTCTGGTAGCTCGTCGGGCTCATAACCCGGAGGTCGTTGGTTCAAATCCGGCCCCTGCACCCAATGAAAACCACGGAAGTACCTGCTTTCGTGGTTTTTTCTTTATTAGAAAAGGAGAAACCTATGAAAGTTTATAAAAATATTGCAGAACTTATTGGACGCACTCCCCTTTTAGACATTACCGAAATTTTTGACGAAAATAAAAATACTTTGCTCTTGGCAAAGCTTGAATGTATGAATCCTGCCGGAAGCACAAAAGACCGCACGGCTTTGTTTATGATAAGTGACGCAGAAAAGAAAGGGCTATTAAAGCCTGATTCTGTAGTTATTGAACCCACAAGCGGAAATACCGGCATAGGTTTATGCGCTGTTTGTGCTTCACGAGGATACAATGTTATTCTTACTATGCCCGAAACAATGAGCGTTGAAAGAAGAAAACTCCTTGCAGCATACGGGGCTGAAATTATTTTAACCGAAGGAAGCCTGGGTATGGCAGGGGCCGTTAAAAAAGCAGAAGAACTGGCACAAAAATATAAAAACAGCTTTATCCCCAGTCAGTTTGAAAACTCTGCAAACCCTGACTCCCACTACTCCACAACAGGTCCTGAAATTTTTGGAGATACCGACGGAAAAATCGATATACTTGTAGCTTGTGTAGGCACAGGTGGGACACTTTCGGGTACAGGAAAATATCTAAAAGAAAAAAATCCAAATATAAAAGTTATAGCAGTAGAACCTTATGACTCTCCCCTGCTGACAGAGGGAAAAGCCGGTCCCCATAAAATTCAGGGAATAGGCGCAAACTTTATTCCTGATAATCTTGATAAAACCGTTTATGATGAAGTTATGACTATAAAAACAGAAGAGGCATATGATGCCTGTCGGAAATTAGCAAAATGCGCCGGTGTTTTGGTTGGAATATCATCAGGCGCGGCAACTCATATAGCCGCTACGCTTGCAAAACTCCCCGAAAACAAAGGCAAGACTATAGTTGCAGTACTTCCAGACACAGGAGAAAGATACCTGTCTACTGATTTGTTTTAGGTGATATTATGACACAATTTAAGCGCACCGAAATGTTATTTGGTGCAGAAGCAATGGAAAAGTTAAAAAATGCTCGTGTTGCTGTTTTTGGCATCGGCGGCGTTGGTGGCCATGTGGTGGAGGCACTTGTGCGTTCAGGCATTGGTGCTATTGATTTGATTGACAATGATGTTGTTCACAATTCAAACATAAACCGCCAGGTTGTAGCTGTTCTTTCAAATGTGGGAGAACCAAAAGTTGACGCCTTTGAAAAACGCATTAAAGATATTAACCCTGATATTGTGATTAACAAATACAAATGCTTTTTTTTGCCAGAAAACTCATCACAGTTTGACTTTAGTGCCTATGACTATGTTGCTGACTGTATAGACACGGTAAGCGGTAAAATAGAACTCGTCTTAAAATCACAGGAGGCAGGCGTTCCCATCATTTCATCCATGGGTACAGGAAACAAGGTTAATCCTGCTGATTTGGAGGTAACAGACATATACAAAACCTCAGTATGCCCACTTGCCAAGGTTATGCGA
>Ga0233360_1000065_pt1 | contig 28320 bp, 40 predicted proteins | sample ElkDunMinimDraft_20_FD_180671 | JGI IMG/M metagenome (GOLD analysis project Ga0233360, IMG submission 180671) | Fecal eukaryotic communites from dung pellets of Tule Elk in California, USA - Elk Dung A0 | ecosystem: Host-associated > Mammals > Digestive system > Large intestine > Fecal | place...
AGGCATGATAGAAGAGCTTTTATTTGCAGGCACAAAAGGGGAATTTGGAAGTGTGGATAATTTTATGAAAAATGGTGAACACGAGCCACTATTCATCCCTGAACTTTTAGCGCTTGATAATATCTCGTGTCCTGAGGATTTGGTTGATAAATACCTGAGAAACAAACCCCAAAATCCCAGATTTATTGAAAAAGTATTTTATAAAAAGAACGATTTAAGAAGCGAGGGAGAGGACACCGTAATAGTAAGAAACTTGCAAAGTCCTGACCTTAAAGCTTTTGGCTATATGACAGATGACTACACAATGGGTGCCTTTGAAAAGACCGATATGTGGGTACAGCGCAGAAGCTCAATGGTAAGCTGGGGAAAAGGAGATAACTTTGGTGCTGTTCGTATAAGATGTTTTAATTACGATTATGACTATTGTTCAGGTATGGTATACACAAATCAGCTTGACAATGTGATGATTTCACACACTGGCTTTGCAACAGACCGTGGCGATTTTCACTATATTTTGGACAATGTTATTGCAGGTAGAGGTATCAAGAGTGAATTAACAACCAAGAAACTCTACTATGCGTTTTGCCTCGAGGGAACAGCGCAAAACGCCACCGTTACAAGATGCCAAAACAACTTTGTAATTGATAGCGGTAATATAAAGGTTTACATCAACATACACAAGGCAGTATTTTGTGGAAAAGATATGGATGTTGTGTACAACGAAGATGCAAAACAGATTGAACTTATCTGCTTTGATGAGGAAAAAACAGTAGACTTTGCAACTATTCAAGAATCTACATATATTGTATTTACAATGTCGGTTAATGAAGAAGCAGGCACTCCTGTAACAAGCGAAGAAAATGGTTTTGTAACATCGGAGCTTACAGTCCGTGGCAAAAAACTAAATCTTACATCCTATACAACACCAAAATCGTTTGATGATATAATAGAAAACACAAAGACTTCAAGAGAATAATTGCAAGAGGATTATTTTTAAAAACACTTGATATTTTGTCAGTATATGATAGAATATATATAACTTAATAAGACATATTATCGTCTGGGGTAGCAATGCCTCGGATAAAAGGAAGACGGTTAGAATCCGTAACTGTACCCACAGCTGTATTTGTATGAGGGGTATTGCCGCGACGAAAGTCGGCCACTTAAAGGGAAGGTAGGCGATATTCCGCAGGAGAAATCCTTAATACATAAGTCAGAAGACTTGGTAATATGCGAGTGCAAAAGCACAATAAATGACAAATTTAGTCGCAGTAGATGGTGTATTTACTGCGGCTTTTTTGTTAAGAAAAGGAGAAGAAAAAATGAAAAAAACAAAACTTTTAGCACTACTTTTAGCATTTTTGATGCTATTTTCTTCTGTAGGGGTATTTGCAGAAGAAGCAACACAAGAACCAACACAAGAACCAACAACGCCTAACTATGGATTAAGCGCCGAGGCAATCCTCTTGCGTGACAACATAGCGGCAGTTTTAACTGATGTTGAAGACGGTTGGACCGCCTTTGATATGGCTCTTTATCAGAAACTTCCTGATGCCGCTTGTGATATGACTGACTCTGCCAAGCAGATGGTAATCAACGGCTGCATTGACACTGCAATTTCAGAAACCGCAACTGCTTCTGACCTTGCAAAGTCCGAAATTGTTTTAAGGTCTTTGGGAGTTGACACAAATGAACTTTATACATACAACAGCAATGATCCCATAAGCAATACGCAAGCTTTGGCGAGTATAGATTACACATCACAGCTTCATTATTCTGTGCCGTGGATATTTCTTGCAAATCTTCAGGGAAACCTCAATCTTTCCCATAGCCAGACCGAAGCGTTGCTTGCAGTTTTAGAGGAAAATTCAGCAAATGGCACATTTGGCTATGAGTGGGAGGGTGTACAATATCCTGACCCTGATACTGCGGCGGCTGTTTTGGCGTCTTTGGCACCTATATATGACACAACCCCCAGAGCGCAGGCATTATGCGATGAAATCCTTTCGTCATTTGAAACAATGATTGACGAAAACGGCTCATTCGGCAGCGCAAACTCCGATGCAATGGTGATTATAGGACTTGTCGCTATGGGTGAAAATCCATATGAGTTCTGCAATGAAACAAGTGGCAAGTCAGTTGTTGACGGTCTGTTGTCTTCGGTAAATGAAACAAATACCGGCTTCACATTCTGGGGTGCTGATAATTTTATGGCAACAGAGCAGGGGTTCAGAGCATTGATAGCTTTGTCCTTATATCAGGGCGAAGCACTGAACATTTACGACTTCAGCAATATCGAGGTTGCCCCTGGAAGACAGCAGGGCACAGAGGGGCAACTACCCCCTGCACCTGATACTGAGATTGCACAAATTACTGTTACAATGAAAATCAAAACAGATACAAAAATCTGGCTTGATGATACTGAGGTACAGATTTCAGAAAACGGAACGGTATATGATGCGTTGATTGCAGCAATTGACGGAAATGACATTACAGTAACCGGTGCAGACGAAGGCTATGTTTCGGCTATAACTAAAAACGGTGTTACGCTTGCTGAATTTGATAAAGGAAAAAACTCAGGATGGCTATATAAGGTAAACGGCGAGGAAGCAAAGGTCGGTATTAAAGATAAGGTTTTATCAGAGGGAGATGCGGTACTCTGGTATTATGTGGCTGACTGGAAAGAGCACACGAGTATTTTAGGAGGCTACGGCAGTGGTTATGGTGGTTCAGGTGGCAGCTCGTCTGTTCCTAAGCCTGAAGAACCTAAAGAACCCGAAAAACCTGAAGAACCCGAAGAGCCTGAAACACCCACAGAACCTGAAACCCCTGAAACACCTACATTCACAGATACAGATAATCACTGGGCAAAGGACGGCATCAACTATGTGACATCGCTTGGTATTATGAATGGAGTGGAAGAAGGTAAATTTGCCCCTGACGAAAAGATCACTCGTGGAATGCTTGTTACGATGCTTTACAGACTAAGCGGTGATGAAGTAAGGGGCGAAAATGAATTTACAGATATTAAAGAGGATGCGTGGTTTAAAGATGCTGCTGTTTGGGCGAAAGAAAAAGGTATCACATCAGGCTACGGTGATGGAACATTTGGAGCAAATGACGAAGTAACCCGTGAACAGCTTGTAGTATTTTTGATGAGATATGCAGAACTGATGGAGATGGATACGCAAACTGTGGAAGCTGAGTTCGAAGACAGTGATGACATTTCTGACTGGGCAAAAAAAGCAATTAGCTGGGCAAAATCAGTAGGTGTGGTTTCCGGTCGTGATGACGGAACTTTTGACCCTAAAGGAAATGCAACCCGAGGAGAAATTGCAGTAGTATTTATGAGATTTTGTGAAATGAGTAGATAATTATGAAAAAATACCTATCCTATATAATAGCGTCATTAGTTGTAGTTGGTGCGCTTGTTGCGGCGTGGTTTATTGGAACGCCGTCAGGTAATGAAGCGCCGCCTGATGAAGAAGCTACAATTACATCGGAAGAAACAGGTGAGCTCTACGTGGAGCAAGCCCCTGTGGAGGAGACAGCACAGCCGCCTGACACAGAACCTGAAGATACTAAACCCGCACAGGAAAAAACACAGGAAACCCTTCCCGAAGAAAAAACAGAACCGGTTCAGTCGGACGCGCCTGAGCCTGTGGATACAGTCAGCCTTACGGTAGATTGTTCGGACATATTGAACAATATGGATTTATTAGCAAAAGAAAAACACGGACTTGTACCTGATAGCGGTATTATGTATTCTTCGTCGGAAATTGAAATCACTGAGGGTGAAAGTGTGTTTGATGTATTAAAGCGTACACTTATATTTTCGGGAGTCCACCTTGAGTTTAATCTTGCGCCGGTGACAAACAGTGCATATATTGAAGGCATAGGTAACATTTACGAGTTTGACTGTGGCGAGCGTTCGGGCTGGAAATTCTCTGTAAATGGTGAATATCCCAGAGTTGGATGCTCAGACTATAAGGTTAAGCCCGGCGATAAGATAGTATTTGTATACAAAATAAAGGCATATTAAAAAAGTCGCCCTCGGGCGACTTTTTTAGTTTAGTATTCTTTTATAAAGCGAGCCATTATCATAGTGGCGTTTTCGGCGGCACGCCCCAAAAACTCCATATAGTTCTCGGCACCTGAGCCGTCGGCACAGTCAGAAATTGCACGAAGCACACAGAAAGGTTTTTTGTTCACATAGCAAACATGACCGATAGCCCCACCCTCCATTTCGCCGGCTATTGCCCCGAAATTACTCACGATGCGTGCCTTTACCTCATTGCTTGCCAAGAATTGGTCGCCTGATGCGATTGTGCCGATTTCGTAATTTACGCCAATTTCTTTTACGCATGCTTCAATTTTTGAAACGGTATCACTGTCCGTGGGAATTTTTACGATGTTGATACCCGACAAAAGCCCAACAGGGTCACCCAAGGGGGAAGTGTCCATATCGTGCTGGACAACGCTGTCGGCAATTGCAATGTCGCCGATTGAAAGTTTGTCAGTTAATGTTCCTGCAACGCCTGTGTTAATTATCACATCGGGGTTGTATTTTAAAATCATGGTTTGCGCACATATTGCGGCAAAAACCTTACCAATACCGCAAACAGCAAGAACTACATCTTTTCCAAAAATCTTCCCCGACATATATTCAACACCAGAGATTGTTTCTGACTTTTTGTTTTCTAATAAATCTGCAAGGGCGCGAACCTCAATGCCCATAGCACCTATAATTCCTATCATCGTTTATTCTCCTTTTGGATATTCAAAGTTATTGTTGTCGCGTTCTAAGCTTTCAAGATAGCGGACAGCCTCACGCTTGGCGCTATCAAGACTTAGCGACTTATAGTTTCCACACTCGATTTCGCTCGCGCCGAAAACCTCGCCTTCGTGGCTAACGATTTTTTTAAGCACATCGATAACGGTTTTTCTCACTATGTCATTATCTGCATTCTGCACCAAAAGGTAAAAACCCGTCTGACACCCCATGGGGCCGAAGTAGAGAATGTCGTCGGCTAACTCTGAGTTTCTTACATAGGTAGCGAAAAGATGCTCAAAAGTGTGCATTGTAGAATGGTCCATATAGTCGCCGCAGTTTGGCTTTCGTGTTCTCAAATCATAAGTTGTAACAGCACCGTCAACACGGGAAATGTAAATCCCCTCTGTTATGTAGCGGTGGTCAACTGTAAAGCTTGTTATTTTTTTCATAGTTTTTCCTCGATTTCTTTTGTTACTAACTGTGGGTTTGGTATTTTTATTTCCTTATTATTAAGATAGTTAAGAATACCTGCGTCCGTCTTAAAATCAAATATAAGTCTATAAGCAATCAGCGCCTGGCGACGAAGAAGTGAGTTTTTGTCAAGCTTTCCGTATTTGCCGTCGCCCAAAAGCGGATGTCCCACATGGGCAAAATGTGCTCTTATCTGATGTGTTCTTCCTGTTATTAATTCTACCTCTAAAAGGTCGTGGTTTTTGTATTTTTTCTTAACCTTGTACTTGGTTATTATTTCTTTAAAGCCTGGCTTTTTCGCATCGGAGATTACGGCAAGCTTTGACTTTTCGTCTTTAAAATGAAATGCTTTTAGGGTACTTTCTTCCTTATATATATGTCCCTTAATTATACACAGGTAAAATTTGCTGATTTCTTTGTATTTGATTTTCTCGTTTAGTACACGCAAGCTTTCTGAATTCTTTGCGGCAATCACAAGCCCCATTGTATTTTTGTCAATACGATGGGCAAGGGTAGGTGCAAATGTTAAATCGCTATCTGGATTGTATTCGCCTTTGTCATAGAGATACTTTTGTATTCTGTTGATTAATGTGTCGGGCGTCTTTGACTCGTCAGCGTGTACTGACAATCCCTGAGGCTTATTTACTATGATAATGTTTTCATCTTCATAGACAATATCAAGCTCGGCAGAGTTTAAGCTCTGAAACTCGTGAGCCTCGTCTTTGCTTTCAAAAAACTCGTCATTTATGTAAAGCTCTAAAAAATCCCCTTCATTTAATATGTAAGCTTCCTGCGCCCGCTTGCCGTTTACCTTGACACGCTTTTTTCTCAGTGACTTGTAAACCAAGCTCTTGGGCATAGACGACAGATATTTAATTAAGAACTTGTCAAGTCGCTGACCTGAATCGTTTTTGGTTATGGTAAGTGATTTCATAGAAAGCCCTCCAATATTTACAGTATACCACAAAAAAACACCCGTATCAACACCAAAAATTCTATTGTAATATTGCACAAAAAGAAAATAAAAATACACAAAAAATTTGTGAAATATTTTTTGGCGAAAAAATCAAAAAAAGCTTGCTTTTACCTATTATATAAGGTATAATGTAAGAGCTGTGACATGGCATACGAGGAAGTGGGAGGTTGCCGCGCAAGGACGCGGGTTTTTCCATGGAGAATGTCCGATTCATTGAAACCGGGCGACAGAGTCATTGCAAAAACGGTAATACTATTTGGCAAGAACGGGGCAGCTATGCCCTTTTTGCGCGTGTGTCCGTTTGTGCAGAAGAAGACCTCATCTTGAACCCGGAGACCGATACGGTTTTCGGCATTATTTATGAGATGCCGCAAAACACCCGGCTCGGTTTTCAAAAAAGATGCTGTCGTTCCAATTCACAGACACAAAATTTATAAGGAGGAAACACAAATGGCACAGGCAAACCAGAAAATGAGAATCAGACTGAAGTCTTACGACCATGTACTTTTAGACCAGTCAGCTGAAAAGATTGTTGAAACAGCCAGAAGAAACGGAGCTAAGGTTTCAGGACCTATTCCGCTTCCCACAAAGAAGGAAATCGTAACAATCTTAAGAGCTGTTCACAAGTACAAGGATTCCAGAGAACAGTTTGAAATGAGAACTCACAAAAGACTCATCGAAATCTTAATGCCCACAGCAAAGACAGTAGACGCGCTCATGCGTATCGAACTCCCCGCTGGTGTTGACATCGAGATAAAGAACTGAGCAAACTGCTAAGCGGTTTGTCAAAAGGCACCCTTGAGTAACACTCAGGGTCATGTTTGCTCCGGCAAACCAATAACCAATTTTAGGAGGTGCTTTTATGAAGAAAGCAATTTTAGGCACAAAGCTCGGCATGACACAGCTCTTCACAGAAGAGGGCGTTATGATTCCCGTAACTGTTGTTGAAGCAGGTCCTTGCAGAGTAATCCAGAAGAAGACAATCGAAAACGACGGCTACTCAGCTGTTCAGGTTGGCTTCGGCGAAAAGAAAGAAAAGCATACCACAAAGGCTATGCAGGGCCACTTCAAAAAGGCAGGCACAGGCTACATGAGATACTTAAGAGAACTCAAGCTTGAAAATGCAGCCGAAATGAACGTTGGCGACGAAATCAAAGCAGATGTATTCGCTGCCGGTGAATCTGTTGATGTAACAGGTCTCACAAAAGGTAAAGGTTATGCAGGTCCTATCAAAAGATGGGGCGCGCACAGAGGTCCTATGACACACGGTTCAGGCTATCACAGAGGCCCCGGTTCATTAGGTGCTTGTTCTACACCTTCAAGAGTTATGAAGGGTAAGAAGTTAGCTGGTCACCTCGGCGTAGAAAAAGTAACAATTCAGAATCTTGAAGTTGTATTAGTAGATGCCGAAAAGAATGTAATTGCAATCAAAGGTGCAATTCCCGGTCCTAAGGGCGGCATGGTAATCATTAAAGATTCTGTTAAGGCATAACAAATAACGGATACGAAAGGAGGAAGTTAAATGCCTAACGCAACATTATTGAATATGGAAGGTAAAGAAGTTGGCAAGCTCGCATTAAACGATGCAGTGTTCGGTATCGAACCCAGCAAGTCAGCTATGCATACAGTAGTAGTTAGCTACCTTGGCAACCAGAGACAGGGTACACAGAGTGCATTAACTCGTGCTGAAGTACGCGGCGGCGGCATCAAACCCTGGAGACAGAAGGGTACAGGTCGTGCTCGTCAGGGTTCAACAAGAAGCCCTCAGTGGACAGGTGGTGGCGTAGTATTCGCTCCCAAGCCGAGAAGCTACAGAACAAGTGTTAATAAGAAGATTAAGCAGTTAGCAATGAGATCTGCATTATCAGCTAAACTTGCAGATAACGAAATGCTCTTCTTAGATAACATCACAGTAGAAGAAGTAAAAACAAAGACAATAGCAGAAATGCTTAAGAACTTAAATGTAACAGAAAAAACTCTTATTGTTCTTTCAGAAAATAACGAAAAAGTTTATCTTTCTGCAAGAAACATTCCCGGAGTTGGCGTGTCTTATGTAGGCATGGTTAACGTGTACGAATTATTAAAGTACAAAAAGATCATCATGGTTAAAGACGCTGCCGAAAAATTAGGGGAGGTGTACGCGTAATGAAAAGCCCTTATGATATTATCTTAAAGCCTGTAATCACAGAAGCTAGTATGGATATGATCGCTGATAAAAAGTACACATTCAAAGTGGCTACAGACGCAAACAAAGTAGAAATCAAAAAAGCTGTAGAAGAAATCTTCGATGTTAAAGTTGACAAAGTTACAACAATGAACTTTGAAGGCAAGCTCAAGAGAATGGGCAGATTCGAAGGCAGACGTGCTGCATATAAGAAAGCTGTTGTAAAGCTCACAGCTGACAGCAAAACAATCGAATTTTTTGACAGCATGGCTTAATTAAAAATAAGGAGTGAAATAGGATATGCCGACAAAAAAATATAATCCTACCTCACCTGCTAGACGTTTTATGACAGTTTCCACATTCGAGGAAATCACAAAGTCAGAACCTGAAAGATCATTACTTGAATCTTTAAATAAAGCAGGCGGTAGAAACAACTATGGCAGAATCACCGTTCGTCACAGAGGCGGCGGCAACAGAAGAAAATACAGAATCATCGACTTTAAGAGAAACAAGGTTGGTGTAGCAAAGGTTATCGGTATTGAATACGATCCTAACAGATCAGCAAACATTGCATTAGTTCAGTACGAAGACGGCGAAAAGAGATATTTCTTAGCACCTTTAGGCGTAACAGATGGTATGGAGTTAGTTACAGACCCCGCTGGTGCTGATATCAAGCCCGGTAACGCAATGCAGATTGCTAACATCCCTGTTGGTACATTGATCCACAACATCGAGCTTCAGCCCGGTAAAGGCGGTCAGTTGGTAAGAACAGCAGGTGCTAGCGCACAGCTTATGGCTAAAGAAGGTAAGTATGCTCAGGTTAGACTTCCCTCAGGCGAAGTTAGACTTATTGCTCTTAACTGTATGGCTACAATCGGTCAGATTGGTAACTTGGATCATGAAAACGTTTCAATCGGTAAAGCTGGTAGAAAACGTCACATGGGTTGGAGACCCACAGTTCGTGGTTCTGTAATGAACCCCTGCGATCACCCCCATGGTGGTGGTGAAGGTCGTTCACCCGTTGGTAGACCTGGTCCTGTTACACCTTGGGGTAAGCCTGCACTTGGTCTTAAGACAAGAAAGAAAAAGAATCTTAACGACAAGTTCATTGTTAAGAGAAGAAACGCTAAATAATATTTCGTAATATTATATCGAGGAACTCCCTCGGGAATATATGGCGAAGGAGGATTTAAATTGAGTAGATCGGTTAAAAAAGGACCTTTCGTGCATGCGAAGTTACTTGCTCGCATCATGAAAATGAACGAAACAAACGAAAAAAGAGTTTTAAAGACATGGTCAAGAAGCTCAACCATTTTCCCTGATATGGTAGGTCATACAATTGCCGTACACGACGGAAGAAAACATGTTCCGGTGTTCATTTCAGAAGATATGGTTGGTCACAAGCTCGGTGAGTTCGCACCCACCAGAACATACAAAGGCCATGCCGGTAATAAAACAAGCGGTAAATAATATTTCCTTTTAAGGAAGGAGGAGTTATAGTGGAAGCGAGAGCAAAACTTAGTTACGCTCGTATTTCATCAAGAAAAGTTAAGATCGTAATTGATATGATCAGAAATAAACCTGTTGATGTTGCTATGGGTATCTTAAAGAACACACCCAAAGCTGCAAGTGAATTACTTATCAAATTACTTGCTTCAGCTATCGCAAATGCTGAAAACAACCACAACATGGACAAAAACAGCCTGTACATTGCAGAAATCTTTGCAAACCAGGGTCCCACATTAAAGCGTGTTAGACCCAGAGCACAGGGCAGAGCGTTCAGAATCAGAAAAAGAACAAGCCACATCACAATTGTGTTGAAAGAGCTTGAAAAGTAGAATTAAAAGAAGGAGGTAAGTCGGTTTGGGACAGAAAGTTAATCCGCACGGTTTAAGAGTAGGCGTAATTAAAGACTGGGATTCAAAGTGGTTCGCAAATGATAAGGACTTCGGTGATTACCTGGTTGAAGATTATAAATTAAGAAAATTCTTAAAGAACAAGCTTTATGCTGCAGGTATCGCGAAAATCGAAATCGAGCGTACAGCTAAAAGAGTAAAAATCAACATTTTTGCAGCAAAACCCGGTATCATCATTGGTAAGGGCGGCGCTGAAATCGAGAAGGTTAAGAAAGAGCTTGAAAGCTTAACAAATAAGACAGTTGCTTTAAATATCGAAGAAGTAAAGCAGCCTGACATGGATGCACAGTTAGTAGCTGAAAACATCGCTTCACAGTTAGAAAGACGTATTTCTTTCAGAAAAGCTATGAAATCAGTTATGTCAAGAGCAATGAAGTTAGGTGCTAAGGGTATTAAAACAACATGTTCTGGCCGTCTTGGCGGTGCTGAAATCGCAAGATCAGAGCACTACCACGAAGGTACAATTCCGCTCCAGACATTAAGAGCAGACATCGACTACGGCTTCGCTGAAGCTAACACAACATACGGTAAAATCGGTGTTAAAGTCTGGATTTACAAAGGAGAAATCCTTCCCGAGAGCAAGAAGATTAAGACTGAGGGAGGTAAATAAGAATGTTATTACCGAAAAGAGTAAAATACAGAAGAGTAATGCGCGGTAGAATGAAGGGTCAGGCGTTACGCGGTAACAAAGTAACAAACGGCTCATTCGGTCTCCAGGCATTAGAGGCTTCTTGGATTACATCAAACCAGATCGAAGCTGCCCGTATCGCGATGACACGTTACATCAAGCGTGGTGGTAAGGTTTGGATTAAGATTTTCCCTGATAAGCCTGTTACAGAAAAACCTGCTGAAACACGTATGGGTAGTGGTAAGGGTTCACCTGAGTACTGGGTAGCAGTTGTTAAGCCCGGCAGAGTGCTCTTCGAAATCGACGGCGTTTCAGAAGAAGTTGCAAGAGAAGCACTTCGTCTTGCTATGCACAAACTTCCTATTAAATGTAAGTTTGTAGCTAAAGAAACTGAAGAAATGGAGGGTTAATATAATGAAGGTAAACGAAATTCGTGAATTAAGCACAGCTGAACTCGAAAGCAATCTCGCAGACCTTAAGAAAGAACTCTTTAACCTCAGATTCCAGAACGCTACAAATCAGTTGGAAAACCCCATGAGAATCGTTGAGGTTAAGAAGACAATAGCCAAGGTTAAAACAGTAATGGCTGAGAGAAAACTTGCAGAGTAAGGATAAATAAGTCCTTGAAAGGAGTGAAATCATGGCAGAAACAAGAAATTTCAGAAAACAGAGAATAGGTAAAGTTGTTAGCAACAAAATGGACAAAACAATCGTTGTTGCTATCGAATATAAGGTTAAGCACCCTCTTTATGGTAAAATCATGAAGAAGACCTATAAACTTAAAGCCCATGACGAGAATAATATCTGCGGAATTGGCGATAAGGTGTTAGTAATGGAAACAAGAAAGCTCTCTCGTGATAAGAGATGGAGACTTGTGGAAATTTTAGAAAAAGCACAGTAATTGAATTAAGAAACGGAGGTTACCAATTATGATTCAACAGCAGACACTTTTGAAGGTTGCGGATAATACCGGAGCAAAAGAGTTGATGTGTATCAGAGTATTGGGCGGTTCTAAGAGAAGATATGCTGCAATCGGCGATGTAATCGTTGCTTCGGTTAAAAAGTCAACACCCGGCGGCGTTGTTAAAAAGGGTGACGTTGTAAAAGCTGTAGTAGTTAGATCAGTTTCAGGCGTAAGACGTAACGACGGCACATACATCAAGTTTGACGAAAACGCAGCAGTAATTATAAAGGACGATAAGAACCCAAGAGGAACACGTATTTTTGGACCCGTTGCAAGAGAGCTTCGTGAAAAAGAATACATGAAGATTCTTTCTTTGGCGCCTGAGGTACTCTAATTTAAATTAAAATTAAGGAGGAGCCCACAAAATGGCAAAAATGAATGTTAAATCTGGCGACGAAGTAGTAGTAATCGCTGGTAAAGATAAGGGTAAAAAAGGTAAAGTAATCGAAGTTTTGCCTGGTAAGGGTAAAGCAATCGTTGAGGGCGTAGCAGTAGCTACAATGCACAAAAAGCCCCGTGGACAGGCACAGCCTGGCGGTATCATCAAGCAGGAAGCAGCAATCGATGCTTCAAACGTAATGGTAGTTTGCTCAAAGTGCAAAAAGGCAACAAGAGTTGCAAGAAAAGTACTTGAAGACGGCTCATCAGTTCGTTACTGCAAGAAGTGCGGAGAAACCTTTAACGACTAATATTGTAATAGGAGGTAAACTAAGCAGATGGCTAGATTACAGGAAAAATACAGCAAGGAAGTTGCTCCTGCTTTAATGGCTAAATACGGCTACAAGAGCACAATGCAGATTCCTAAGCTCGAAAAAATTGTAATAAATATCGGCTGTGGCGAAGCTAAAGACAACGCAAAGGCTTTAGACGGCGCAGTAACCGATTTAGAAGCGATTACAGGTCAGAAAGCCGTAATCACAAAAGCAAGAAAATCTGTCGCTACTTTCAAAATCAGAGAAGGTATGTCAATCGGCTGCAAAGTTACACTTCGTGGCGCTAAGATGTACGAATTCTTAGACAGATTCTTCAACGTAGCACTTCCCCGAGTAAGGGACTTCCGTGGAATCAACCCTAATTCTTTCGACGGTCGCGGTAACTACTGCGTAGGCGTTAAGGAACAGTTGATTTTCCCCGAAATTGACTACGATAAGATTGATAAGTTAAGAGGCATGGATATTATTATGGTTACAACAGCGAAGACAGATGAAGAAGCAAGAGAGCTTCTTACATTGATGGGCGCTCCGTTCACAACCAAATAATAAGGGTAAAGAGGAGGATTATTAAATGGCTAAACTTGCAATGAAATTAAAGCAGCAAAAAACGCCTAAATTCAGCTCAAGACAGTACAACAGATGTAAAATCTGCGGACGCCCCCATGCGTATCTCAGAAAGTACGGTATCTGCCGTATCTGTTTCCGTGAATTGGCTTACAAAGGTCAGATTCCCGGCGTGAAGAAGGCAAGCTGGTAAAATTTATTGAATTCGGAAGAAGGAGGTAATTAATATGCATACAACCGATCCTATCGCAGATATGCTTACAAGAATCAGAAATGCAAACGCTGCAAAGCACATTTGCGTAGATGTTCCTGCATCTAATGTGAAAAAGGCAATCGCTGAAATCTTATTAGAAGAAGGTTACATCAAGAACTATCAGATAATCGAGGACGGCAAACAGGATATCATCCGTATTGCTTTAAAGTACAACGGTAAGGAAAGAGCAATCTCTGGTATCAAGAGAGTTTCAACACCCGGCCTCAGAATATACAAGAGTAAAGAAGAGCTCCCCAAGGTATTAAAGGGACTCGGTATCGCTATTGTTTCAACATCCAAAGGCATTATGACAGACAAGAAAGCTCGAAAGGAAAATGTCGGCGGCGAAGTAATGGCATTCGTATGGTAATACGTTTATACTAATTTAGGAGGTGCACATAGTGTCCAGAATCGGAAGAATGCCTATCGCGGTTCCCGCAGGCGTAACAGTAGAAGTTGCAGCTGGCAACGTTGTTACAGTTAAGGGACCTAAAGGCACACTTACAAAGGAATTACATCCTGATATGATTATCAAACAGGAAGGCGCAGAACTCACAGTTTCAAGACCTTCTGAAATAAAAGCTCACAAGGCACTGCACGGTTTAACAAGAACACTCTTAAACAACATGGTAATCGGTGTTACTGAGGGTTACGAAAAGAAACTTGAAGTAAACGGCGTTGGTTACAGAGTACAGATGCAGGGCAAAAACCTTGTAATGAACCTTGGTTATTCACACCAGGTTGAAATGGTTCCCGTAGACGGTATCACAATTGAAGCTCCTTCAGCTAACGAAATCATCATTAAAGGTATCGACAAGCAGATCGTAGGTGAATTCGCAGCTAAGGTTCGTGAAAAGAGACCGCCTGAACCCTATAAAGGTAAGGGTATCAAATACGCAACAGAGCGTATCAGAAGAAAAGAAGGTAAAACCGGCGGTAAGAAATAAAACCTGTCCGGAAGTAATCTTTTTGGTGTTAGAAGTTATGGCAAAATCTATGGCTTCGTAAACAGTAAAAATCAAAAGGAGTGAATCGAATTGATTAAAAAGCAGTCAAGTAATGTTGCAAGACTCAGACGTCACGCAAGAGTACGTAAGGCTATCAGTGGAACAGCTGCTTGCCCCAGACTTTGTGTGTTCAGAAGTCTTAAGAACATTTATGCTCAGATAATCGACGACGTAGCTGGTAACACTTTAGTTTCTGCTTCATCCTTAGAACTCAAAGGGGAATTTGGCGGCAACAAAGAAGCAGCTAAAAAAGTCGGCGAATTAGTAGCTAAAAAAGCTTTAGAAAAAGGTATTGAAAACGTAGTATTCGACAGAGGCGGATATATATACCACGGCCGTGTACAGGAACTTGCAGATGGTGCAAGAGAAGCCGGTCTTAAATTCTAAGAAAAGGAGGAAATAGTTTTGGCTCAACTTATAGACGCAAGCACTTTAGATTTAAAAGAAAAAGTAGTAAGCCTTGGCAGAGTTGCAAAGGTTGTAAAGGGCGGTAGAACATTCCGTTTCACAGCATTAGTTGTAGTTGGTGACGAAAACGGTTATGTAGGCTGCGGCACAGGTAAATCAGCAGAAATCCCTGACGCTATCCGTAAGGGTATTGAAGATGCTAAGAAAAACCTTATCCACGTTAACATGGTTGGAACAACAATTCCTCACGAAATTACCGGCGAATTCGGCGCAGGCAGAGTGTTATTAAAGCCCGCTGGCAAAGGTACAGGTGTTATCGCAGGTGGTGCAGCGCGTGCTGTATTAGAACTTGCGGGAATTGCAGATATCAGAACAAAGTCACTTCGTTCTAACAACCCCAGAAACGTTGTTAAAGCTACAATTCAGGGATTAGCTTCTCTGAAGAGTGCAGAAGAGGTTGCAAAAGCTCGCGGCAAGTCCGTAGAAGAAATTTTAAACTAGGAGGCAAAAAGCCATGGCTAAGCTTAAGGTAACTTTATTAAAAAGTACAATTGGTAGAAAAAAGGACCATATAGCAACAGTTAAGGCACTTGGCCTTAAGAAAATTCGTGATGAAAAAATCCACGAAGCAACCCCTGCAATATTGGGTATGATTAAAAAAGTTGACTATATGGTAAAAGTAGAAGAACTTTAATCCAAAGGAGGTGCCACAATGAATTTGAACGAATTAAAACCCGCTGCAGGCTCTAAGAAAGATTCTTTTAGAGTTGGTCGCGGTCACGGTTCGGGCAATGGCAAAACATCAGGCAAAGGTCACAAGGGTCAGAATGCTCGTTCTGGCGGTGGCGTAAGACCCGGTTTTGAAGGCGGTCAGATGCCTATTTACAGAAGACTTCCCAAGAGAGGCTTCACAAACATTTTTGCTAAAACTTATACAGAAATAAATGTAACAGCATTAAACAGCTTTGAAGATGGTGCAACCGTTACAGCTGAAAGCTTAAAGGCTGCAGGCATCATCAAAAAGCTCAATGATGGCATTAAAGTATTAGGTAGAGGCGATCTTACTGCTAAGAACTTAACAGTTCAGGCAGCTAAATTCACAAAGTCAGCTGAAGAAAAAATTTCTGCTGCTGGCGGTAAGGCGGAGGTGATCTGAGAATGTTTCAGACATTGCGCAACGCATGGAAAATTCCGGATCTCCGCAAAAAGATGCTCTACACAATCCTTATGCTCATCATTTTCAGATTAGGTTCATTTATTCCGGTTCCCGGAATAAGCCCTGATATGATTAAAACAATGATGGGTGGATTTGATGGAGGTATCCAGGGACTTATCAATAACTTCTCTGGTGGTGCGTTAGAACGTGCTTCTATCTTCTCAATGAGTATCACACCTTACATCAATGCTTCAATTATTTTGCAGCTTTTAACAGTTGCAATCCCAGCTTTAGAGCGTCTTTCTAAAGAAGGCGAAGAAGGCAGAAAGAAGATAGCTTCTTACACAAGATATTTAACAGTAGTGTTAGCATTTGTTCAGGCTACAGGTCTTTACTTCGGTTTATCAGGCCTTATGACTGGCGACAAGGGCTTACTCTCATACTTGGTAGTAACATGCACATTCACAGCGGGTACAGCATTCCTTATGTGGTTAGGTGAGCAGATTACAGACCGTGGTATTGGTAATGGTATTTCATTGCTTATCGTAATCGGTATCGTTTCTCGTGCTCCTTTAGCAGTGCAGACAATGATCGGTATGTTACAGCAGAGCGGCAAGACACCTTCAATTCAGGCTATTGCTACAGTAATCGGAATTATCGTTATTGCTGTTGTTGTTATTGCTTTCGTTGTACTGTTCAACCAGGCTGAAAGAAAGATTCCTGTTCAGTATGCTAAGCGTGTTGTTGGTAGAAAGACATACGGCGGACAGTCAACACACATCCCCATGAAAGTTATCATGGCAGGTGTTATGCCTATCATCTTCGCAGTATCTATTATGTCTTTCCCCAGAACAATCTCAATGTTCGTTAACGGTAGCCAGACACCTACAGGTTTCTGGGGCGGATTGTTGAACTGGTTCTCAGAAACACATCCGTTCTATATGATATGCTACTTCTTACTGATATTGTTCTTCACATACTTCTATACAGCGATTCAGTTCAATCCTATTGAAGTTGCGAACAATATGAAGAGAAACGGTGGCTTTATCCCCGGTATCAGACCCGGCAAGCCCACATCAGACTATGTTGCAAAGGTATTGTCTAAGGTTACACTTTTAGGTGCGTTCTTCTTAGCTATCATCGCAATATTCCCCTTGGTGTTGGCACTTGCAATGCCTCAGATGGCAGGTATCTCAATCGGCGGTACATCATTACTCATCGTGGTTGGTGTAGCACTTGAAACTGTTAAGAATATTGAATCACAGATGTTAATGAGACATTATAAAGGATTTCTTGAATAATTCCGGAGGCGAAGAAACTTGAAACTTATCTTGTTGGGTGCGCCGGGAGCCGGCAAAGGCACTCAGGCAGCCGAGTTAGAAAAGGAATATAACATTCCTTCAATTTCCACCGGACAAATTATAAGAGATGCAATCGCGGCAAAAACCGCTCTCGGCAATGAAGTGAAAACTTACATTGACCGAGGCGAGTTGGTGCCCGACAGTATAGTAATAGAAATGGTCAAGGAGCGCCTAAAAGACGATGACTGTAAATGTGGTTATATCTTAGACGGCTTCCCGAGAACTATTTCTCAGGCAGAAATTATGGAAACACTGCCTATACCGGTTGATGTTGCTTTAGAAATTGCTGTTGACGAAGAAATTATCGTCGACAGATTATCTGGAAGACGCGTATGCGAAAGCTGTGGCGCAACATTCCATGTAAGCAGCAAACCTCCGGTCAAAGAGGGCGTCTGCGACCTTTGCGGAGCCACTCTTAAAATGAGAGACGACGATGTGCCTGAAATAATCAGACACAGACTCGAAGTTTATAACGAGCAGACAAAGCCTCTTAAAGAATTTTATGAAGCTCGAGGAAAGCTTGTATGCGTCAAAAGCGTTGGCGGTGTAAGCGAAACCACAGCAGAAATAATGAAAGCTTTAAGAGCAGTAGAGGCGTAATTATGATTAAGATTAAATCACTGCACGAAATACAAAAAATGAGAGCAGCGGGAAGAATTGTTGCTGAAGTGTTTGAAGTACTAAAACCCCTAATTGTTCCCGGAATTACAACCAAAGAGCTCGATAAAATTGCAGCAGAGCATATAAAAAAATCCGGCGCAACCTGCTCATTTTACAACTACTCAGGCTATCCCGGCCATGTTTGTATATCGGTTAATGACGAAGTTATTCACGGTATACCCGGAAAACGCAAACTGTGTGACGGTGATATAGTGAGCGTAGATGTTGGAGCGTGTATTGACGGCTACCATGGTGATGCGGCGAGAACATTTGCAGTGGGAAATATTTCAAGTGATGCAAAGAAACTCATCGAAGTAACCGAGGCAAGCTTTTGGCGAGGAATTGAATTTGCTCGTCCCGGCAATCGAATTGGCGACATTTCAGCAAATGTACAAAAGATTGTTGAAGAAAACGGATTTTCTGTAGTTCGTGATTTTGTTGGTCACGGTATAGGAAGTGCGCTGCACGAAGAACCCGAAGTTCCAAACTACGGAACAGAGGGCAGAGGACCAAGACTTATCTCTGGTATGACCATTGCGGTAGAGCCAATGGTAAATATAGGTACGTATCAGGTCAACACCCTGTCAGATGATTGGACAGTGGTAACAGCAGACGGTAAGCTGTCGGCACATTACGAGAATACAATTCTCATAACAGCAGATGGTGCCGAGATACTTACGAAGTGCTAATTATTTTGAGGTGATGTTATTTTGGATTTCCGTGACGGTAGTATAGTATTGTCAAAGGCGGGAAGAGACAAGGGTAGACACTTTATAGTGCTTAAGGTAATTGATGAAAATTTCGTTGAAATTGCCGATGGTAGCATCCGTAAAGTAGACAACCCTAAAAAGAAAAAATGTAAACATCTTGAGAATACTGGAAAAACATCTGAAAGAATCTGCGAGAAGCTGGCTGATGGCGTAAGGGTAACAAACCCCGAGCTACATCGCGAGCTTGCAGAATTCAATGAAAACGTATAGGAGGATTTATTATGGCTAAAGACGGAGTTATAGAGTTAGAAGGAATAGTTTCTGAAGCTCTTCCCAATGCAATGTTCAAGGTAAAATTCGAAAATGGCCATGAGATTTTAGCTCATATTTCGGGCAAACTCAGAACCAACTATATCAGAATCTTACCTGGTGATAAGGTAACGGTCGAAATGTCGCCCTATGATTTAACCAAAGGGCGTATAACATGGAGAGCTAAATAATAAGCAAAATTTATCGCGAAAGCGAAAATCCCATGAAGGAGGTATTTACAATGAAAGTAAGACCCAGTGTAAAGCCGATGTGTGAAAAATGTAAAATAATCAAGCGTAAGGGTAAAGTAATGGTTATCTGTGAAAACCCTAAGCACAAGCAGAAGCAGGGCTGATTTATAGCACATGTTTAATTCTTCGGAAAGCGGCTACACGCGCAATAGCGTGATTTTTCCGAAGTAGCTATAGATGAATAACACTTTTAAAACAGGAGGTGCACAATCGCATGGCAAGAATTTCAGGCGTAGACTTACCCAGAGAAAAAAGAGTTGAAGTAGGCTTGACATACGTTTACGGTATCGGTCTCCCCAGCTCACAGAAAATTCTCGCTGAAGCAGGTATCAATCCCGACACAAGAGTTAAGGACTTAACAGAGGATGATGTACAGAAGCTCAGAGAGATCATCGACAAAGATTACATTGTTGAAGGCGATTTAAGAAGAAATGTTGCTTTAGACATCAAAAGACTTATGGAAATCGGCTGTTACAGAGGCGTAAGACACAGAAAAGGTCTTCCTGTAAGAGGTCAGAGAACCAAGACAAATGCGAGAACAAGAAAAGGTCCCGCAAGAACAATCGCTAACAAGAAGAAATAATAAAGGCTAAAAGCTAAAGACCATATTCTTCGAAAGGAGGAACAATAATTATGGCAAAGGTTGCTAAAAGAAGTACCCGTAGAAAGATTAAAAAGAATATTGAACGCGGTGCAGTGCATATTCGTTCAACATTTAACAATACAATTGTTACAATCACAGATGTAGCAGGTAATGCAATCAGCTGGGCAAGTGCAGGTGGCTTAGGCTTCAGAGGCTCAAGAAAGAGCACACCATTTGCTGCACAGATGGCAGCTGAAACAGCAGCAAACGCTGCAAAAGAACACGGTCTTAAAACAGTTGAGGTTTTTGTAAAAGGCCCCGGTGCCGGTCGTGAAGCAGCTATCAGAGCGCTTCAGGCAGCAGGTCTTGAAGTTACAATGATCAAAGATGTAACTCCTATTCCTCACAACGGTTGCAGACCGCCTAAGAGAAGAAGAGTTTGATTTATAATTTTTGAAGATTGGAGGACATACAAATGGCAAGAAATATGCAGCCTGTATTGAAAAGATGCAGAACATTAGGCATAGACCCTTCTGTAATGGGTATTGACAAGAAGTCAAAGAGAAATCCTAAACCCACAAGAAGAAAGCAGAGCGAATACGGTCGTCAGCTTACAGAAAAGCAGAAGGTTAAGTTCATATATGGTATGCTCGAAAAGCAGTTCCGTAAATATTATGAATTGGCAGTTAAGATGCCCGGTATCACCGGTGAAAACTTACTCCAGATTTTAGAGTCAAGATTAGATAACGTAATCTTCAGACTCGGTCTTGCTAACACAAGAAGAGAATCAAGACAGATGGTAAGCCATGGTCACATTCTCGTAAACGGCAAAAGACTCGACATCCCTTCATACCGCGTAAAGGTAGGAGATGTTATTACACTTAAAGAAACCACAAAGTCTTCAGACAGAATTAAGGATATTGTTGAAGCTAATTCAACAAGAACAATTCCGAAGTGGTTAGATATGGACAAGAACACACTCTCAGGTAAAGTTATTGCTTTAGCTGCAAGAGATGATATCGACTTTGAGGTAGAAGAACATCTTATCGTCGAGTTATATTCAAAATAATATCCATATTATTTTGGATATACACTTGCAATTACCCTTGGCTTTATGCGTGTTCGCATATTAACCGAATAATTATGAGGGAGGGTTAACATTATGTTAGAAATAGAAAAGCCTAATGTTGAGTGCGTAGAATTAAGCGACGACGGTAAATACGGCAAATTCGTAGCTGAACCGTTGGAGCGTGGCTACGGCACAACACTTGGTAACTCTTTAAGAAGAATGTTGCTTTCATCGCTTCCTGGTGCTGCAGCTGTATCTGTAAAGATTGACGGTGTTTTACATGAGTTCTCAACAATTCCCGGAGTAAAGGAAGATGTTACAGAAATCATTTTAAACATTAAGCAGATTGCAGTTAAGCTTCATTGCGACACACCCAAAGTTGTGTATGTTGAAGCTGAAGGCGAAGGCGTTATCAAAGCAGGTGACATCAAGCTTGATTCAGATATCGAAATCTGTAACCCTGACTTAAAGATTGCAACTTTAAACAAAGATGCAAAGCTTTATATGGAAATCACATTTGCTAAAGGCAGAGGTTATGTTTCTGCTGAAAGAAACAAGCAGTTAAATCAGAACATCATCGGTGTTATTCCCGTTGACTCTATTTACACACCTGTTCACAGAGTTAACTACTCTGTAGAGAACACCAGAGTTGGTCAGATTACTGACTACGACAAGCTTACATTGGAAGTTTGGACAGACGGTTCAATTGATCCTTCAGAGGCTGTTAGCTTGGCGGCTAAAATCATAAACGAGCATTTAATGCAGTTTATTGATTTGTCCGAAGAAGCAAAGAATGCTGACATTTTAATTGAAAAAGAAATCGGTCAGAAAGAAAAAGTGCTCGAGATGACAATCGAAGAGTTAGACTTATCCGTTCGTTCTTACAACTGCTTGAAGCGCGCAGGTATCAACACAGTTGAAGACCTCACAAACAGAACGGAAGACGATATGGTTAAGGTTCGTAACTTAGGTCGCAAGTCATTGGATGAAGTTATCGGAAAACTTCACGCACTCGGTCAGTCTTTTGCTAAGCGCGAAGACTAAAAATTAAAAAAATTAGGGAGGTTTTAATATGCCGGGAACAAGAAAATTAGGTCGTCCTACAGACCAGCGTATTGCTATGCTCAGAGGCCTTACAACAGCGTTACTCGCTAACGGCAAGCTCGTTACAACAGAAGCTAAGGCTAAAGAAGTAAGATGCATCGCTGACAAGATGATCACACTTGGCAAAAAGAACACCTTACATTCAAGAAGACAGGCATTGTCTTACATTACGGATAAAGAGGTTGTTTACAAATTATTTGAAGAAATCGCTCCTAAATATGCAGATCGTAACGGTGGCTACACAAGAGTATTAAAGATGGGCCCCAGACGCGGTGATGCTGCTGAAATGGCACTTATCGAGTTGGTTTAATCAAATAACATTTAGTGAATTTTTATAAAAATCACATAAACAAAAAGGCTTTGAGGGTTAATCCTCAAAGCCTTTTTGTTTATGTATTTTGTTGTCTATATCTTCCAAATTCAAGTTTTTCCTGTAATCTGTGGGCGAAATGCCGTGTTTTTTCTTAAAAGCCTTGTAAAAATAGCTAATGCTCTGAAAACCGCAGTCAAAACATACATCCAGTACAGGGGTATTAGTGCTAAGAAGCAGGTTTGTTGCGTGGTTTATCCGCAGGTCGCTGAGATATTCTGTTGGCGAAATATTAAGATATTTTTTGAAGCAACGGGCAATGTGCTCACGGCTTTTTCCTGAAAGCTCAACCATTCGCTCGAGCCCTGCGTAGAAATTTTCATAACGCTCCATTTCAGACAAAAGATGAGAAAACCATAGTGGCAAATCTGTTTCCACATCGTTTTTATCATTGGAAAAATACCGTACGAAAATATCTGCCATAAGCGCACGCATACGGTGTTTTAAAGCGTTTTTATCCTTAGAGTTGACGGTGTTTAGCTCTTTTAGCTGGTTTAGAAGCCTCTTTTTTTCAAATTTACTAAGCGTTGCTTTGGGCGGCAATTCACACGAAAGTAAATCCTGCGAATTGAAAGTATCGGAAAGATAAGTGAACAAAAGCTCTACCGTCTTTTTTGAAAAGGTTAGATTAACAAAAGTTACATTACGACTTTCCGGGGTATCGTATATGTAAGTATGGGCATCGTCAGGGCGCATAAAAACAAGTGTGCCCTCGGGCAGAACATCTGTCTTTCCGTTAATATAATGTGTAACTGTGCCCGATACTATGAGAAATATCTCATAAAAGCTATGCGAATGGTAAATCGTTGTATCGTTGTCGCCTGTGATTTGTTTAAATAGGCACTCTGCTTCTCTGTCAATATGGGCAAAAGCAGGTAAGCGTATAGCAGAATCCATAATTCTCCTCCTTACACAAAAGATAAATATCACCATAGTGTAATAATTATATCACAATAAAGGAAGAAATGCAACTGCTTTTAGTATATAATTGTTGTATAATATGATGTTATAGATGGAGATAATTTGATGTCATATTGTGAAAATTTACCATATCTACAGTATTGACTATCTCGTTGGCTACTATTTTATAAAACATTTAAGTGGCGCTTACAGAACACCTTATGGTATATGTCTACATATGTTTTTGCAAGACTTCGGACATAGAAAACAGCTAACTTGATATATTATGAAAAAAACACAGGAGGGAACCACATGAAAAAGTTTAAAGGTACAAAGAGATTACTGCTGTTAATGCTTGTGGCAGTTTTTGCTTTGTCAATTTCAACAGCTATTCCCGTAGCTGCAGCAACGGAAAGTGCTGCATACTTAATAGCCGATTTTGAGGACGGCACAATAGGCAACACCGACGGAAACACATACTCACTTGTTGATGGCCCCGGCGCATCACAGAAAGCGCTTAAGGTAACAAACGGATCAACACTCCCTGCATTTGATTTTGGTTTGCGTTCGCAGACTACATATGGTGATGCAGTATGGAAGTACAATGCGTCTATGTGGATTCGCGCAGATGCTGCGGTTTCTTCCGATAAGGTTGATCTTATATTTACCCTTAGCAGGGCAACTAATGTCAACACAAAACTTACAGAAACAGTTTCTATTACCCCTGCTGGTCTTAAAAAAGGGGAGTGGGTTAAGGTTTCAAAAACCTTTACTTATGATGGCACGACCAAGGGAAACTATAATATAGACTATTCTACACAGCCTGTAGGCACAGTTCAGGTAAAAGTCGGTGGAGGCATAGCTTACACAATAGATGATCTTGTTATTATGCCTGATAACTACACACCCGTACAGTCGAAAACACAGAACCCTATATTAACCAAAAAGCTTAATGACTTAAGTTCATTCCCAACAGCACCATGGAGCGTAGCATCTGCAGCAAGCTATGAATTTACAACGGCATATAACGGAACGACAGTTACAGCCTTTGGTGAAACAGAAACGATTGGCAAGGCTTTAAAGCTTGTAGGTAATAATCCGCCGGCGAGTTACTACACTGAACTTAGATACACGGGTGCAAACTTCAAATTCGGTACAGAATATACAGTAGAATTTATGGCAAAAGCAGAAAATACCGACGCTGTAAATATGACTCCTGCAGTAACACTCTACTATCCTAGTAACGGCGACGAAGCAAATATCGGTAGTTATCAGAATTTCTCGGCATACAAAGCCTCACCTTCATACACTGATGTAGCCACAGGTTCATTGGCAGACGGCTGGAAAAAATTTAAAATAAGTGTATTGATAAATAAAGTAACTCAGACAACGGTAAAGCCAAGTATTTATTTCAGACTCTATGGAAGCAGTGTAAATGCACCTCAGTGGACCATAGCGAATATTGATATGTACCCCACGAGATCTGAATTTACCAATCTTTCATCAGTAAACAGCTTTACAGGCAGCAAACTTGCTGACGGCACAGTATATGCAGACCTTTCAACCTCGCTTATGACAGGTCAGTATAAGGCGTTTGAATCAAGACTGGAGATGCCTTATGGCGATGACTATGTAATATACAAAAGATACCGCAATAGCGAAAATGAAGATTCATTCATCTACGCAGGTGCGGAAATCGAAAATGCAAGACTCGTTACAAATGTTTGCGATAAGGATAACTACTTCTCAAAAACAATGGTAACACCTATAGAGATGAAATCATCGAGCCTTGTGGCAGTAGCGGAAATGGACCAGACAATATGGGCGGCTGATATGCCAAATCTCACAGCCACAGTACGCTACAACAACGCAACTGGCGAAGAAACACTTCTGGCTCTTTGCGGTATGTACGATGAAAACAACAAAATGGTTTCATACGACGAAAAAAACCTTGATATCACAGCGGGCGAGGGTGAAGTAAAGCTCTCAATGGAAACAGAGCCAACCGCTGTTAAAGCAAAGGTATTCCTTTGGGAAAAAGACACACATGCACCGCGCTTTGACAATGTAGCGCAAATTACAAAAACTACTGACGGCAAGTTCATCTATGTAGATGCCGAAAAAGGCACACCAAACACTACATACGGTTATAACAATCCCTTAAAGACAGTAAATCAGGCAGTTGAGGCAGCTGAGCTACTTGCAGACCAGAAGCAGGATATGTATATTATCCTTATGCCTGGCAGACAGCCTGTTACAAGTGAGATTGAGATAACACAGGCAATTACTGATGCATCTCATAACCTTACATTCGTTTCTTATGACAAAAACGATAAGGGTATTATCTCTGGTGCAACAGATATAAGCGGAAAATTTACACACCACGAAAATGGAATTTGGAAAGCACCTATAGCGGTAGGTACGGAGTCAAGACAGCTATATGTAAATGGCGTCAGAGCTACAAAAGCAAGGACTCGCGACCTTACACCTGCTGATTTTACAAATACTTCAGTAAGAAGTTCAGCAAATGTGCATCAGCTTGCGACCTTAGGACCTATTACCACAACGAGTGCAGAGTGGCAGTTCCTGGCAGATGTTAAGAGACCTGCGGATTTAGAATTTGTATTCTTTGCTTACTGGACAATGAACAGATGTCAGGTAGCATCAGTTTCAGATAACGGTGCAGGAACAGTTACATTCAATATGGATAGCCCCGCCTGGAACTCATTGAATACTCAGTACAATGCTTACGCTCGTACACCTGCATATATTGAAAACGCTTATGAGTTTATCGACGAGCCTGGTGAGTGGTACTTAGACTCAATAGGCGGCTATGTTTACTATATGCCAAGAGCAAATGAAAATATGGCAACAGCAGAGGTTATGCTTCCTACATTTGACAATGACCAACAGTACTTAGTATCTGTCATCGGTACAGATGCAGAATCAGTACAGAATGTTACGTTTGATAATGTTGTGTTCTCACACACTACATGGAACAGACCAAACACTGCAGTAGGTCACTGTGCAGCTCAGGACAATCTGCTCTCTGACTATTATAAGGATGCAAGTTCTGGAAGATACGCACAGGAAAGACTCAGAAGTATCGAAAGTGCAATCGAAATTCAAAATACAAGCAATATCAAATTCACAGGCTGTGAATTCTCAAAACTTGGCGGCAACGGTATCAGAATTTTCTGGAATGTTCAGGATTGTGAAATTCAGGGTTGCGAGTTTTACGATATCTCATCATCAGCTCTGCAGATAGCAGACTATAATACAGAGGACGAATCTAAATTCGGAAAGCTTCAATATGGAGCAAATGTAAGAGGTATTACAGTTTCTGACAACTATATTCACCACACAGGCAGAGATTTCTGGTCTGCTGCGGCAGTAAGTATAGCATGGGCAAGAGACATTTTATTCCAGCACAACGAAGTGGCATACACACCATATTCAGGAATGCACATAGGTATCGGTTGGTCGGGAACAGCAGCGTATACTGCGCCCACTGACCTGACAATAGATGTAAAGAATAACTATTTCCACGATATACATTGCTACGGATATATCTATGATGGTGGTGCAATTTACACCAATGGTCTCTCCGGTGGTACTCAGGATAACCCCAACGAAATCAGCGGCAACTACATAGAAGGCGTTGGTCCGGATGGTGCAGCTATTTACAATGACGAAGGTTCTACCTATTACTATGTGCACGACAATGTAATGGATGTGCGCGACTCCTGGTCGGAAGAAGAAGAGGTCCTCGGTATAGTGCGCCCCGAGGCAAAAGCGCAGAATATAAACATTTCAGATAATTATCGCCCCCACGGTCTGGTGTGGAAGAATAACTATGCAGCCACAAGAGACGCTTATGTTACGACAAAAGCATCCCTCGACTCATCAAACGATATCGACAATTGTATTATGATCGGTTCGTCAGGTGACTGGTGCGATGAAGCAAAAGCAATAATGGCAAATGCAGGTATTCGTGATGAATATAAAAATAATTTCCGTTATCGCTTGGGTGAGCTTTCAGTGATTGAAGAGGTAGAGTTAAATCCTGGCGAATCAATTTCTGCAGCTCCTGCTTTCTTAACAGCTAAGAACGAAGGCTATAAGAACAACTCTCTCACATATACAGCAAGATCATCAGATCCCGATGTTGCAAAGGTTGAGGGCGGCAGAATAGTAGCAGTTGCTGACGGTTCTGCAATCATTACCTATGAGGTTGTAGAAAACGGCGTTCTCTACACAGCCCAGACAATAGTTACAGTGCCAATCGGCGATGACTACATTGCAGATTTATCTGCTTATCGTATGAGCTTTGAAAATGGCGGCTCACTGCGAATGTCAAAGGATGGAAACTACTATAATGTTCAGGAAGCAACTGCCACCACAAACGGCAACGAAACTTTCCAGATTGTGGCAAATCCTAATGGCGGCGGCAAGGTAGTAAAGCTTGACCTTGTCGGTAGCCTTGGAGGTAACGGAAGTTCTATTGCGCTGACAAAAAACACAGCATCAGCCAGCACAGGAGAAGCTTCGGCTTCACTTCCTGCGGGAGCAACAATTACCTTTACATTCAAGTATTACTGGGCACAGGAAATGGATGCATCGAACAACCCTGCTTTTTGTATATATAATTCCACAGGCTCAAAATTTGCTACAGGCACAGACTTTAAAACAGAAGCAGGCAAGTGGCACAGAGCAGTGCTTACATATACAAACGACACAGGAGCAGCTATTTCATTAGGTAATGCTCAGATAAGATTCTGCGGAGCAAACGATCCTTCAAAAACCTGGAAAGCAAAAACTATCACAGACGGCACAACCTACGGCGCAAGAACCGTATACATCGATAATGTGACAGCGACAATAAAGTAAATGCATTGCGCTGTGCGCATTTTGCAGAATTTCAATTCATGGAGCGCAAGCTCCGATTAATGGAGAATCCAATTTATGACAACGCAGTTGTCAATTCATTTAATTCCCGTTTAACATCA
>Ga0233360_1000066_pt1 | contig 28068 bp, 14 predicted proteins | sample ElkDunMinimDraft_20_FD_180671 | JGI IMG/M metagenome (GOLD analysis project Ga0233360, IMG submission 180671) | Fecal eukaryotic communites from dung pellets of Tule Elk in California, USA - Elk Dung A0 | ecosystem: Host-associated > Mammals > Digestive system > Large intestine > Fecal | place...
CGGGAAGGTTGCCGCAGGTGCGGCATTAACTTACGGTACGCTGAAGCGTAAGTTAAGATTAGCCGAAGCATAACTTACGATAAGCCGAAGCATAAGTGATGCCTAATTTCGGTCATCACTGACGACCAACGCTTGCCGTCAGTGACGAGATAAAATTCAGGACCTTCGGGGAAGATGTCTGCCATAACGAATCGACCCGCCATTGACGTGGATATTGTCAATGACGGGCACCTTTTTCATCTAAAATAATATCGGAGTCACGCCAAGCACTAAACACCAAGTTCTCTCTTACCACGAGTAGTTGAGACCGAAGGTCAGGTACTCCTTGAACTGGAAGAAGCCCCAATCGTCGTTGCGTGCCACATGATCATCGAAACGGGTGTGGAAGAAAAGTGTAGTGGAGATATACTTGCTCACCTGGAAGTTGAAGGTGTTTTCCCAATCCATCTGCACGTAGTCATACGGAGTATAGTAGTAGAAACGAGTGCGATAGCTGATGTTCTTCGTGATGTTATAGTTGAAGTTCACCTCCAGTTTCGAACCGATATCGTTGCGGACGCGCCCCTTCTCAACACCATAGCTTGGTGCTTTATCCTTGATAGCCACATAGGTCATCTTATAGGACAGAGGACCGGGGAAGATAGAGACGCTACCATTCTTGAAGTTTTTCTTGAAGTCCATACCGACGGTGAGCGAACCGTTGAACGGGGTCATGAAGCGGGACTTCAAGGTATTGTCCCCGTTGAAATGCTGCATCATCTGTGTTTCGCCCTGTGCCTCTACCGTATAGTTCCAACTGCGGACAGCCTTGAGGTTGAGCTTCGAGGTCATACGTAACATGTCTTGGTTCGACTGAATCTCCGCTCCTTGATTCTGGTAGAAACCGATACGGGCCTCCAGTTTGTTGTCCCACTGTATCTTCTTCTTGTTGTTGTAGTTGGCCTCAAGTCGCATGGTAGAGAGCACGTTGATATTGTTCGTTCCTCCCTGATACCAGTTGGGCGAAAAGAACGACTCTGTCATCTGGGTAGAGAAGGCACCCTTCGTGCGCCAGAAATTGGGTTTATGTACCACCATATCGGTAGTTATCGCAGCCTTTTCGCCATCGCCCTGGGGCAACGTGATATTCACAGGTACATCCAGCTTTACATTATCCGTACTACCCTTGATAACCTCTACCGAGACGCTCTGATTGGCCCGAAGTGAGTCCTCGGTCATCAGCACCCGACCGGGCGATGCGAGATAGGTGTTCAGCAACACACGGTCGAGTTCCTGCAACAGACGCAGGTCACGGCCACTGCTCATCGATGCCAGACGGATGCTATCTTCCTCATCTATAGCCACTGAAGATTTCACCTGCATAGCACGGCTCACAGGGGTCTTATACAACGTGAGTGGAGCAAAGAGACGGAAGAAATAGGAGTTGAAATGGGTGGAATCTTCACCCGTAACAGCTGCTACCTCCGAATCATACTCACGCACCATCTTATCGAGCAGGCGGTTATACTTATTCACTATAGCCGTATCGGAGAATACCTCCTTCACCATCTGAGCATCAAGCAGTGCTCGGGCAGAGATCATATCGGTCACCGCCTTCACCTTTTCCATAATCAATGCGGTAGAGTCTATGGGTTGCAGACGAAAGTTGTAAGTAATGGAGTCGGTAATGGCTATCGAATCAGCGGCAACACTGAGACTATCGGCTGCAACCAAAGAGAGCGTATCTGCCACAGCCGGTGAGATGCTGTCAGCCACCATCTTAACCGAGTCTGCCACTATGATTTGAGTCGAGTCAGGCAGCACGACTGTTTGTATCAGCGAATCAGTCTCTACAGTCTGAGCCCTCATCCATCCCAAACAGCACACCAGCAGGCAGCCCAACACACATAGTCTTTTCATAAATATCATTTCCTTAATTTTGATTAAATTGATTGCGAAGATACATATTTTTACAATAGTCTGCACCATGCCGGCACGCTTTATGCTGTTTTTTTTATTTTTTCAGAAACTAATTGCCTCTTTGTTGTCCGCATTTCCCCAAAAATGACTAATTTTGCAGCTTGGAAATTTAATACAGAACTTATAAACTTTTTGTGTTATGGCAGAGACAAAGTACATCTTCGTGACTGGCGGTGTGGCCTCTTCACTTGGGAAAGGCGTTATTTCTTCATCAATCGGCAAGTTACTGCAAGCCCGCGGCTACAATGTGACTATCCAGAAGTTTGACCCGTATATCAACATAAATCCCGGCACACTCAACCCCAACGAGCATGGCGAATGCTATGTGACCGTTGACGGACACGAAGCCGACCTCGACCTCGGCCACTACGAGCGTTTTCTCGGCGTGAACATGACCAAGGCCAACAACATTACTACCGGACGTATCTACAAGCGTGTCATCGACCGTGAGCGCCGTGGCGAATACCACGGCAAGACCATCCAGGTAGTACCACACATCACCGACGAAATCAAGCGCAACGTGAAGGCGCTCGGCACCAAGTCGCAGTTTGACTTCATCATCACCGAGATTGGCGGTACCGTGGGCGACATCGAGTCGCTGCCCTACATGGAAAGTGTACGCCAGCTCAAGTTCGAGCTCGGCCGCAATGCTCTCTGCGTACACCTTACCTACGTGCCCTACCTCGCAGCAGCCGGCGAGCTGAAGACCAAGCCTACACAACACTCGGTACAGAAGTTGCAGTCGCTCGGTATCCAACCTGACGTATTGGTACTGCGCACAGAGCACGAACTGCCCGAAGACCTGAAGAAGAAGACCGCCCTCTTCTGCAACGTGGATGCCAACGCCGTATTCCAGTCAATCGATGCCTCTACCATCTACGAGGTACCCGTGTTGCTGCAGAATCAGGGAATGGACGACATCATCCTGCGCAAGCTCGACATCACACCGGGTCCCAAACCCACTCTCGGCCCCTGGAAGGAGTTCCTCGACCGCCGCGCCAATGCTACCGAAGAGGTACACATCGGTCTCGTAGGCAAGTACGACCTGCAGGATGCCTACAAGTCAATCCTCGAAGCAGCCTCACAAGCTGCCACATACAATAACCGTAAGCTGAAGATGCAATTCTTCAACAGCGAAAACATCACAGCAGAGAATGTAGTCAAGACACTCGAAGGCATGGACGGTGTCATCATAGGTCCCGGAGCCGGACAGCGCGGTATCGAGGGCAAAAACATCGTGGCCCGCTATACCCGTGAGAACAACATCCCCACCTTCGGCATCGGTCTCGGTATGCAGTGCATGGTGGTAGAGTTTGCCCGCAATGTACTCGGCATTGCCGATGCCAACTCACGCGAAATGAACGAGGCGACTCCCAACAACATCGTCGACATTATGGAGGAGCAGAAGGCTCACCTCAGCGACACCATGCGCATGGGTAACTTTGACTGCGCACTCATCGAGGGCAGCAAGCTCAAGGAGATATATGGTGTGAACTGCATCCAGGAGCGCCACCACCACCGCTACGAACTCAACAACAAGTATCAGGAGCAGCTCGAAGCAGCCGGCATGAAGTGCGTGGGTATCAACCCCGACACCAAGCTCGTGGAGGCCGTTGAGGTATCGGAACATCCTTGGTATATCGGTGTGCAGTACTATCCCCAATACAACAGCACCGTACTCAAGCCTCATCCCCTGTTCCTTGCATTCATCAAGGCAGCGATTGAGAAGAATTGAGAAATTATATTTTGAGAACTGATTTCTGGTAGGCGCAGACGCTGTCTGCGCTTACTATTAGTAATAATAAGATAACAGAAAGTAACAAGAAAGAAGAATGAACAACAACAAAAGCACAATCATCGGCTGGGTACTGATATTTGCCGTGATGGTAGGTTTCATCTACCTTAACCAGCCCACTGAGGAGCAACTTGCCGAACAGGCACGCATGCGCGCCATGCAGGACTCTATCGCTACCGTTGAAGCACAGAAGCAGCTTGATGAGTCGATGGTCGAAGCACGCTACAACCAAACCCTGTTGCAGGACAGCACCTCTGCCCTCTTCCTTGCCGCACAAGGCGAAGAGCAGAATTTCACATTGGAGAACGAGCTGGTGCACCTCACCTTCTCGAACCGTGGTGCACGCGTCACCTCAGCCATACTCAAGGACTACAACAACCAGGAGGGATTGCCCGTAGAGCTCTTCAATCAGGACGACGAGAGCCTCAGCTTCATGCTCGACGGCAAGAATGAGAATATCGTCACCTCGAAACTCTACTTCCAACCCATCGAAGTATCTGACAGCACCCTCGTGTTCCGCCTCCCCACCAACGGAGCCGGCTACATCGACTTCAGCTACCGTCTGCTCCCCGAGAGCTATATGCTCAACCTCAGCGTACAGGCTCACGGCATGCAGAACTTCTTCCCCTCATCGATGAAGACGATGAACGTGGATTGGGAGCAGCGTGTGCGCCAGCAGGAGAAGGGCTACACCTTCGAGCAGCGTTACGCCACCCTCACCTATAAGATTAACGGTAAGGGCACCGACCATCTGAACGAGATGAAGGCCGAGACCGAAGAACTGGCCAACCTCGACTGGATAGCCTTCAAGGACCAATTCTTCTCTTGCATCTTCATCGCCGACCAGGAGTTCAAGAGTGCCGAGGTGAGCTCATCGCCCATCAACGAAGGCAGCGGCTACCTCAAGAACATGACAGCCGAGACTACCGTATTCTTCGACCCCTCAGGCGAGAAGCCCTCAGACTTCCAGTTCTACTACGGCCCCAACCAGTTCCAGACACTCAAGGAGAGCAGCCGCCTCTCTACCAGCGGCAAGGATCTCGACCTCGACAAGCTCATCTACTTCGGATGGCCTATCGTTCGCTGGGTCAATCGTTTCTTCGTAGTGTACCTCTTCGACTGGCTCAACTCATGGGGAATGAACATGGGTATCGTGCTCCTCTTGCTCACACTCATCGTGAAGGCCATCGTATTCCCCTTCACCTACAAACAGTATCTCTCTACGGCCAAGATGCGTGCACTAAAGCCCTACATCGACAAGATCAATGCCAAGTATCCCAACCCCGAGGATGCCCTGCAGAAGCAGCAAGAGACCATGCAGCTCTACAGCAAGTATGGTGTGAGTCCCATGAGCGGATGCTTGCCCACCTTAATACAGATGCCCGTGTGGATGGCTCTATTCTTCTTCGTGCCTAATGCCATCGAGTTGCGCGGACAGAAATTCCTCTGGGCAGATGATCTTTCAGCATACGACGACCTGTTGCACTGGAACTTCGACCTTCCCTTGCTTGGCGACCACATCTCGCTCTTCTGCCTCCTCTTCAGTGCGGTGAACATCTTCAACACCCTCTACACGATGAAGCAGCAGCCCGCAGGTGGCGATCCCCAGCAGCAGAAGATGATGAAGTGGATGATGCTCTTGATGCCCGTCATCTTCATCTTCGCGCTGAACAACTATTCAGCCGGTCTTAACTACTACTACTTCATCTCTACCCTCTCGACTATCATCATCATGTTTGTGCTCCGCCAAACCATCGACGAGAAGAAACTGCTCGTGCAGCTTGAGGCCAACTATGCCAAGAACCAGCAGAAGCCCGTCAAGAAGAGTAGCATGATGGCTCGCCTTGAGGCTATGCAGAAAGAGTTGGAGGAGCAGCAGAAGCTGCAACAACAGCAACAGCAACGCCACAAGAAATAATTCATTGGCGCAACCCCCATACACGGAGCGGGCACATCCGAGATGGATGTGCCCGCTTTTGCAGATTACCCTATAATGAATATGTTTTTGCTGTAGCCCGCTCAGCCATGCCTGGCAAAGTATTTCCATAGCGGTGCCGCCATCAGTGACTGGCGCACCTCGTCGGTCTGCAACAGTCGCTTCACCTCTTTCTTGGCGAGCAGATGCACGCTCAGATCCTCGGTGTCCTCGAGGTGCTGCCCGGTGATGCGCTCCACGCCTGTGGCCAGATAGCAATAGGTAAGGTTGGTCATGGTACTGGCGTTGGCGCTAACGGTCATCCACAGTTTCCATTGTCCGCCTGTATAGCCCGTCTCCTCATACAGTTCACGCTTGGCGGCCTCCATCGGGTCCTCACCCTCCTCACACACTCCGGCACAAAGTTCGTAGCGTGTCTCCTGCAATCCGTGACGGTATTGGCGCACCATGACGAACTTGCCCTCCTTGGTCAGGGCTATCACGTTCACCCAATCGGGATATTCCAACACATAGTATTCGGGAATCTCGGCACCGGTGGGCAGTTTCACATGGTCGCATCGGGCAGTCAGCCAGGGCCGTTCTATGATGTAGCGGCTGTCTATGGTCTCCCATTTGCGGTCGGCTCCATTGTCCGATGAGTCTTTTAACGCGTCATCATCGTCGTCATCTTCCTTGTGTGTGTCGCGGCTGCTCTGCATCATCGAAGCGGAGACGATACCTGTAGGTACGGCAATGACGGTGTATCCGATGAGCATGACCACCACGGAAAGGAAACGTCCCAGGGGTGTCTCGGGAGTAATGTCGCCGTAGCCTACGGTAGTCATCGTCACTACGGCCCAGTAGATGCTGTTGGGGATGTTGTTAAACTGAGTGCCAGGGCGTTGCCCTTCAATCATATACATCAGTGTACCGATGGCAATGACAAGGATGACTATGAAGAGGAAGAATACGCCTATCTTGCGGCTGCTCATATAGAGCGACCGCAGCAGCAGGTGCCCTTCGGTGAGGAAGTTGAACAGTTTGAACACACGGAACACGCGGATGAGTCGGAAGGTGCGCAGGACAAGCAGGTAGCGTGCCGAACCGAATATCCAGGTGATGTAGAGGGGCAACGTAGCCAACAAGTCTATGATACCGAAGAAGCTGAAGGCATAGTCCCTTGCCCGCGGTGCACAGTAGAGACGCAACAGGTATTCGGCAGTGAAGATGATAGTGAACACATACTCCAACACACGCAGATAAGGGCCAACATAGGGTTGCCACTCTTGGATGCTCTCGGCTATGACAATGAAGATACTCAGTAGGATACACACCATCAGCACCACATCGAAGAGTTTGCCCAACGGGGTGTCGCTCTCGAAGATGATGGTATAGAGTCTCTTTTTTAATTGCTCGTTGTGCATCAGCTTGCGCCATGCGGCTTTGGTATTGCTCAGGACTTTCATCGGGTGGGTGTACTATTTGTGGGTTGTGTATGTTTTTGTGTGCAAAAGTAACTAAAATCTCCAATCCCAACAAGTGACGCACGGCTTTTCTCTGAGCGCATAGGAACTCATATTTTTTCCGAGCCTATGAAAATTCCCGACAAAATCCTCTTTTACACTCCGGAGCGTTTTTTATAATCAGAGAGCTATATGAACAAACGGAGTGGGCATTCCTTTAAGGAAGTGCCCGCTCTATTGGACATTGCATCATGAAGAAAATAGTTTTACAATGTCGCTTGATTAGTGGAACTGTTAATTGCTTAGTCGGAACGTCACGGGGAGGGTGAAGCGAGTACGCACCTCCTTGCCACGTTGCTTGCCGGGATTCCAGTTGGGCATTGCGCTCACTACACGCAAGGCTTCAGCATCGAGCAGCGGATCAACGGGTTTCATCACTTTAGTGTCGGTAATGCTGCCGTCCTTCTCTACCACGAACTCTACGATGACACGCCCCTGCTTGCCCTGCTCTTGCGCCTCCTTGGGATACTTGACATTCTTTTGTAAATACTTCATCAGCTCTTCCATACCACCGGGATACTCGGGCATATTCTCTACAACTTGAAAAATCTCATCGCCGCTGCTTGCGTTTTCCGTCTGAGCAACCTTGGCCGGTTCCTGCGTCTTATTGGTATTACCATCTGATAGTCTGAACGATACAGGCAGTGTGAATCGCACTCGTACGGGCTCGCCCTTCTGCTTGCCGGGTGTCCAGTTGGGCATGGTACCCATTACACGCAGGGCTTCGGCATCGAGGAGCGGATGAACCGACTTCACTACCTTAGCCTCAGTGATACTGCCATCCTTGTTCACCACGAACTGCACGATGACACGGCCCTGAACACCCTGCTCTTGTGCCTCCTTGGGATATTTGATTTCCTTCTGCAGATACTTCATAAGTTCACCCATACCACCGGGGAACATGGGTTGTTCCTCTACGACTTGGAAGATTTCGCCATCTTCAGAGTTCCCAGAAGAGCTTCCTCTACCTGGCTTTGTACTTTCATATACAGAAAACTCGCCATCTCCGTCAGATTCTTTTGTTATAGATTCTACGGACACTGAGCCATCTTCGGACTTCTTGATAAGTTGAACCTGCAAAGGTTCCTCTTCGCCCTTATGTTGCCACATAGCATCCATCACCTCTTTTTTAGTCGTATTTCTCAGATAGAACTTCATTGCACCATTTGCTGCACGCTCACCGTATGTGGATTTAGCTTTATCTTCTTTCAAGACTTTAACCGCCTCGATATTCATTTGAGTGAGATTGAATTGTGCAAGGTAACTCTTGGAGTCATTATTGTACTTGTCTACCCAATTCCTTTCGTCAATCTTATACATTTCTGTGCCGTCAGGAAATACGAGTACAAGCAGCGGGTCGCCTTTTCCGTTTGTCTCTACAATTACATCAGCATTCTCTTGGTTGGCATCTGTCTTCTTCTCCTTCGGCGAAGTGCAGGAGATTACGGCTACCGCCACGAAGGCTACTGGGAGCACGAACAGAGCTTTCATCCGTGCCCACGGACTGGTTTGTCTTTTCATCATCATAATAATACGTTTTTTAGTGGAACAATTGTTGAAATTATTAGTGATCGTATTGAACTTCACGCCCACGGCCTCTTCGAAGAGGCGTAGCTGGTATTGGCGGGCGTCGAACCCTTGGCGCAGGGTGTCGCTGTCGGCCTCAAATTCGTGGATGGCCTCGAGTTCGCGCTTGAGAAGCCAGGCTGCGGGGTTGAACCACTGCGCCGTGGCACAGAGCTGTACGAAGAGCAGGTCCCACGAATGGTGTAGGCGTATATGGGCACGCTCATGAGCGAGTATCATATCGAAGTTGTCGCTGAGGTCCTGCTCCGAGACGATGATGTAGCGCATCCACGAGAAGGGGCCGTATGCCTTGTTGTGCGTGACGAGGATGGTGCCATCGGACATCACGCGGCATTTGCTGCGGCGTATGAGCAGAGCGATGGAGATGAGTGAGCCTATGAAATACCCCAAACAGACAAGCAATCCCACAATGTAGATGCCGCCCAGTATCATTCGCCACGGTATCAGATGCCACGGCACGCGCTGCCACAGCGACTCCGTTGCGTCCTCTGCCGCAGCAACCTCTGCCGATTCGGTCATCACGAAAGAGCTTATCTCGCCCAGCTCCACAACTGCCTCATGGCTGATGATGCCAAGGTCTATATACATGAAGGGCAACACGGCCGAGAGTGCCAGGATGAACAGCAGCAAGCAGCGGTTGAACCGATGCAGTGTGTCGCGACTGCACAGCAGCTTGTAGAACATATAGAATGCTGCCAGGCTGAGCGAGACTTTTAGGATATATAGGAGAAAAGTGTACATTTTCAATTTAATTAAGAAGCCTCCCCTAACCCCTCCCAAGGAGGGGAACTCTGGTATCGCGGGACAGGCCAGTTTTACGTTTCGTTTTCTTAGAATAGTTTGATTCCGTTGATTTCATAAATCATCTGCAGATGATGCCCGAGCCACCCCTCCTTGGGAGGGGCAGGGGGAGGCTATCTCTCTTTCAGCAACACTATCAGCTCCTCTATCTCCTCTGCCGAGAGGTTCTCCTCCTTGACGAAGAAGTTGACAAGGCTGGCGGCCGAGCCACGGAAGAGGTTGTCCTTGACGCTGCGCATATAATTGCGGGTGTACTCGCCGTGCTGCACCAGCGGATAGAACCGGTGCTGCTTGCCTATGGGTTCGCTGGCCACGAACTTCTTCTCCTTCAGTATACGCAGGAAGGTGAGCACCGTATTGTAGGCAGGTTGCGGTTCGGGAAACTTCTCCAGTATCTCGCTCACCGTGCCCTTCCCCATATCCCACAAGATGTTCATCACTTGCAGTTCTGCACGGGTCAGTTCGTTCGTACGTTTCATATCTCTTAAAGTTTTAGTTGATTCATGCGGCAAAGGAAAACATTTCTTTCTCCTCCTCCAACTAAAACTTTAAGAATTTGCAGTCATGCCTCGTTTTTTAACATTTATTTTTAGTTGCAAGCGCATAAATGCATGATTATACAAGCCATGCGGGCAAAAAAAAGAGAGCCGCCCCGAAAGGGAACGGCTCTCTTTTCTAATCAGGAGTATATGTCAATCACTCCACACCTACCATCGAAACCTCAATTTCATTGCCCTGCTTGAGGAGTTTCTTTACAAACTTCTTCAGGTCGTCGGGAGTGATGCTGTTGAGGGTCTTCTCGTAATCCTTGTAGCCTTCGTAGTCGGCAGTGATGCTGCCCTGAAGCAAGCTGGCCCAGTATGCATTCTCCTTCTGGTTCTCGGCGTACTTCTTCAGCATATACTCGCGCACCTTGTCGAGATCCTTCTGGCGGGGACCCTCCTCGGCAAACTTGTCCAAGAGGTCAACGGCCATCTTGGTGAGGTGTTCACGCTTGTCGGGGTCGGTTTGGAACATGATGAGTAGGCGTGCGCTCTCCTTGGGCACCTTGGTAATGGTTCCACTGGTACCTACGCCGTAGGTGCCACCCTCCTTCTCGCGAATCTCCTCGGTGTAGATGATGTCAAGGATTTGCTTGGTGAGGCTCATCATGAGGTTGTTCTTGAGGTTGTGCTTCACCTTACCGCTGAACACAAGGTATACGGTAGCCGAGGGGGTAGCCATCTGCTTCTCGAAGACATTCTTGTGCTCGCCCTTCTGGATGTCGAGCTTGGCATCTACGTACTTCTCCTTCTTGCCGCCTGAGGGCAGACCGCCGATGTACTTCTCGATGAGGGGCAGTGCTGTAGCCTCGTCGATGGCACCGGTGAAGATGAACACGAAGTCGGCAGCATTAGCGAAGCGCTCCTTGTATATCTCGAGGATGCGCTTGTCGTCAATCTTCTCCACGTCGGCAGCCTTCATGTTGATGGCGCGGGGATGGTTGTTATAGAGCACCTTGGTGAGGGTGTCGCCCAGTGCCGACTGAGGATCGAGCTCCTGATTCTCGAGCATAGCCTTCATCTTGCTCTTGTAAGAGGCGAAGGCCTCGTCGTCGAGACGGGGAGCGGTGAACTGCAGGTAGGTGAGCTGCATCAGTGTCTCGAAGTCCTTCGGTGTACTGTTACCGTTCATACCCTCCATGTTCAGGCTGATGTAAGGAGCCACACCCGCCTTCTTGCCGGCGAGCACCTTCTGCAGGTCGGTGGTGTTGAAGCTACCTATACCGTTGTTCTCTATCACGTCGGTCACTTGGCTCAGGTTTATGGCCTCGCCGGCATCATAGAGAGCCGTACCGCCCTTGCTGACTACGCTCATCAGTATCTGGTCGGCCTTGAAGTCAGTGCTCTTGAGGTATACGGTAGCGCCGTTCGAGAGGGTCAGCTGCTTGTAGCCATACTTGGCCTCCTTGGTCTTCACCACCTTGCCGCCTTCGGGCTCCTGAGCGATGAGGGGCTCGTCCGATACCTTGTCAACGTATGCCGTGATGTCCTCGGCAGCCACTTCGGTGAGCAGCTGTGCCACCTCGGCCTCAGTCGGATAGGTCATGCCCTCCTTCTCGGGGAGCATAGCCATCACCACGAGGTTAGAGTCGCTCATGAGGCCCTGGATGAGCTGGTTCACGAGGTCCACGGGGAGGTTCGGAGCGAGCTGGTTCATCAGCGCATACTCGTTCTCGATGCCGGGGATAGGCTCGTTGTCGATGAAGTGGCGCACATACTGCTGGCAGTAGCTGCGGCTCTTCACCTTGGCACGCTCGTTGTAGGCACTCTCCAGGTTGGTGAGGTACTCGGCACGCGCACGCACATACTCCGATTCGGTGAAGCCATGGCGGCGGGCACGCAACATCTCGCGGTAGAGCAATGCTGTAGCCTCCTTCATCTGACCCTCCTTGGGGATGATGGCACCACTCACGGCACCCTTGGTCTTGGAGAGGAAGTAGTCCTCATCGTTCACGAACCCCTCCACGAAGGGAGCGTCGGGCTGCATGGCAAGCTCGCCCATGCGGCTACCCATCATCGAGGCAAACATCGCCTTGGCATAGTCGATGATGAGGTACTGCATGTTGCCCTTCACCTCGGCGGGGATAGCCTCGTGCTTGTTGAAGATGTATACGATGCCATACTGCTGCTCCTTGTCTTTGGCCAGAGCGATGATGGGCTCCTTGTTGTCGGCCACGGGGTAGTACACGCGCTCGGCGGGGTTCTCGGGCATGGTGAGGTCGGCAAAGATGCTCTTGATCTTGGCCTCCACCTCGTCAACATTCACATCGCCCACTACGACGATACCCTGCTGGTCGGGACGGTACCACTTCTCGTAGTAGTCGCGCAGCGCCTGGTAGGGGAAGTTGTCCACCACCTCCATGGTACCGATAGGCATGCGGTGGCCATAGCGGTTGCCGCCGGGGTACAGTGTGGGGAGCAGCTGTTCGAGCATGCGCTGCTGAGCCGTGTTGCGCTGGCGCCACTCCTCATGGATCACGCCGCGCTCCTTGTCGATGTCGTCACCTTCGAGCAAGAGAGCGCCTGCCCAGTCGTACAGGATCCACAGGCACGAGTCGATGGCGCCTGCTACGCTCACGGGCACATTGTCTATGTTATACACCGTCTCGTCAATGGAGGTGTAGGCATTGAGGTCGGCACCGAACTTCACGCCGATGCCCTCGAGGTACTTCACCACTCCATTGCCGGGGAACTTCTCCGTACCGTTGAAGCACATGTGCTCCAGGAAGTGGGCCAGGCCGCGCTGGTTGTCTTCCTCGAGCACCGAGCCCACCTTCTGCGCGATGTAGAAGTTGGCCTGTCCCTCAGGATAGTTGTTCTGACGGATGTAGTAGGTCAGTCCATTGTCAAGTTTACCCATGCGGACCTGCGGGTCCACGGGTACGGGCGGCATCTGCTGGGCAAATGCCGTCACGGCACATACCACGAGCGTGGCCAATGCCATGAAATGTTTGCTTAGTTTCATAGTTCTGTTTGTTATTAATAAATGGTACAATATGTCTGTTTAGACGTACAATCACCTTAAAAAACTACACGTTTAGAGCGCAAAATTAGTGCAAGCCGTATGAAATGCCAAATTTCAACGAGTGAAAGTAGAGAAAATGCTACATTTTCTCTACTGAGCGAAGCAGAAATTCAATTTTATTAAATTTATTTGAGCATTTCTGAGGTGCAGCCTAATTTCTTCTTTGCAGAGCAAAGATAGATTTAGTGCAAGTCGCAAGAACACGCAAAGACATCAACGTTTTTTTGATTGCGTCCCCTGTTTCACCATCATGGTGAGCAACATTATATAAAAACGATCGATAGTATTCATAGAGGCAATAGACACTCCCAGAATATTGGCACTCGGATAAAAAATCCCCCGTTGAAGGACGAGGGAACCTAATGTTTTCACAACGGAATAATCCTTATTGTGAATTGCTTCAAATTAGTTGATGCAAATGTGCAGAGATTTCGATTACACCTACAGACCACATGAATATCTTCACAAGGCTTGAGAATAAAATAACAACACAATCATTTGCCCCTGTAACTTATCTTTTATATATTTGTAGCTGCAACTGATTTTCTTATGAAAACAAATGAAAAACATATGACCACCCTGTGGAATAAAAGAAATCCCACGAAAACTCGCGGGACTAAGATTACTACGGCTTATAGCCTTGTTGTGAAAAGTCTTTCACATTAGTATCTGCGGCAAAGATACGATAATAATTCTAACAGACAAAGACAATAAATAAAAAATATGAGAATTTTAGGTTTTGATATCGGAACTCACTCTTTAGCGACATTCGTAAGAGATATTGCATTAGGTAACATTTTAAAAGAGCAGATAGTATACTATTCTGTTGATTCTTTTAATTCCGGTATAGGAAACGGTAAAAGCGGCGAGTATTCATATGCAGCAGAGCGTTCAACTAGTAAACGTAAGAGGGTACTCAATGAACGACGTAGATATAGAAATTGGGCGACACTTAAAGTTCTCATACAACACAAAATGTGCCCTCTTACAATGGAGGAACTAGAGCATTGGACTACATACGACAAGAAGAGAGGCCTTTTTCGTCAATATCCAATAGGAGCTGTCCACTTTGAGCGCTGGATTCGTTTGGATTTTGACAATGATGGATTGCCCGATTATTCAAGCCCCTATCAGTTGCGTCGTGAATTGATGTCTCGCCAGTTTGATTTCTCACAAGAGATTGAGCGCTTCAAATTAGGTCGTGCCCTATATCATATATCCCAACGCAGAGGTTTCAAAAGTTCAAAGGGTGAGTCGCTCAAGGTATTGGAAAAATTGATGGAGAAGAATAATGACTTTGAGGTGAATGGAGATTCTGCACTTATTGAGATTAAGAAGTCCGAGGAGAAACTTTCTGGAATCTTAGCCGAATATATGAGAAAGTATAATCTACCGACTATTGGATGTGCTTTTGCCCAACTCGAGGACGAAGGAATTCGCGTTCGCAATAGCATATACCAGCCCGTACGTTCTCAATACAAAGATGAAATCGTAAAAATATTCGAATATCAAGATGGTCTTACAAGTGAGGCAGAACTTTTAAAACGGTTGATAAGTGAGAAGAAAGGAGAAGGTACAATCTTTTATAAGTGCCCATTAAAATCACAAAAAGGTTCTGTCGGCAAATGTACATTAGAACCCAATAAGCCTCGTTGTCCTATTAGTCATCCAAAATATGAGGAATTCCGTGCTTGGTGCTTCATCAACAACATAAGATATAGAAGAAGTGCATCTGACAGTTGGTCGGAACTATCTATAGAAGATAAAGAAACTATTTACGCTAATATATTTACATCAAAAGTTCGTTCCGACTTTTCGTTCAAAGAAATCCGCCTATGGATTGAAAAGCATTACCAAATAAAGTTGCATTGCGGAGAAAATGATCGTACCATCAACTATAAAGACCATTTGAAGGTTCCTAGTTGTCCGATAACAGCAAGACTTATAAAACTATTAGGGAACAATTGGGAAGTGTATTGCCAACAAGGGGGCAAGGAGCGTTGGAGTCATAGCAAAAATAACTCCACCCGCCACAACACATCTTATGACGCTTATGATATATGGCATGTTTGTTACTCGTCTGACGAGGATGCTGATGTGATTTCATTTGCAGAAGAGAAATTAGGTTGGGATAGTAATATGACCAAACAACTTAGACTTATATGGGGAGATATTAGAGAAGGATATGCTATGCTCAGCCTTAAAGCCATCAAGAACATCAACTATTTCTTGCGCAAAGGACTTGGATACTCCAATGCGGTAATGTTAGCCAAGCTACCCGATATTCTTGGGCGTGAGCTGTGGATGTCACGAGTAAACGAGTACCTTCCTCAGATTCTTCATGTCTTTGATAATATCAAGCAAGAGAACAAAAAGCATAAAACCATTTGCGACATCACCAATCGCCTTATCGCAAATTATAAATCGTTAGGTTTATCAACAGGAGTATTTGCTTACAAGGATTACAACTATACATTGGATGAATCAGACAAAAAGGACGTATTAAATGCCATAACACAGCATATAGGCGAACGCACTTGGGCTAAAAAAGACACTGATGAGCAAAACAAAATACTTTGCCAAGTAGAAGGCCTTTATCAAAGTTTCTTTAATGACACCAAGCGAGACTATATCCATGCGCCCCAACTTGGAGACAAACTAAAAGAGGCTTTGAATACAATCTTTGGCGATGAGTTTGATTTCGGGAAACTATACCATCATTCAAAATTATCAAGATATTCGGCACAATATGCAGAAAACACATCTCAATGTCTGCTTGGTACTCCCAATATTGGAGCCATAAAGAATCCTGTAGCACTGCGTACATTACAGATAATTCGTAAAAAGGTCAATGCCCTTATTACGAATAATATCATTGACCCCGATGACACAAGAGTGGTAATCGAAACGACTCGTAGCTTCAATGATGCCAATATGCGATGGGCCATCCGAGAATATCAGAAGACAAGGGAGAACGAACATAAAGAAATCATAGCAGCTCTACAAGAGTTTTTCCCGAACAGAGACTTCTCGGATAAAGACATAGATAAAGCCCGCTTCTTCTTTGAGCAACAAGAAGATTATGATAAGATTTACGCTAAAAACAGCTATACTAAAGACATTAAAAAGTATAAGCTATGGAAGGAACAAGGATGTATATGTATGTATACTGGTAATGTAATTAGTCTTTCTGAGTTATTTAGCGAAGATGTACAAATAGAGCATACTATCCCAAGAAGTATTTCGTATGACAATTCATTGTCCAACCTCACAGTCTGCGACTCCTATTATAATCGAGTTGTAAAGAACAATCTATATCCGACTCAACTTCCAAACTATGAAAAAGATATAGTAATAGATGGTAGAACATACAAAGCAATGCTTCCTCAATTGAAGAAGTGGGAAGAACTCGTTGAACGCTTAAAGGATAATGTTGCAGCTTGGAAAGCTCGTTCTCGAAAGGCTATAGACAAATCTCGCAAGGACGAATGCATTAGACAGATGCACCTTTGGCAGATGGAACTCGATTATTGGGGAACCAAGCTACAACATTTCAAGCAGGAAGAGGTAAGCGATGGTTTTCGCAATCGCCAGCTAATTGATACTGGACTCATTACCCGCCACACCGCCATATATTTGAAGAGCTTGTTCCATAATGTTGATGTACAAAAAGGCGAAGTTACAGCTCTTTTCAGAAAGATTTTTGGCATCCAAGAGGAAAATGAAAAGAAAAATCGCGATTTCCTATCACATCACGCCATCGATGCCATGATACTAACTTTGATTCCTGTAGCAGCAAAGCGTGAGCGCATGCTCAAATTGTTCTTCCAGAAAGAAGAAGCACAAGGTCACGAAAAAGAATACTTTGCAAATGAGCTCTATAAGGAAATAGCCGATTGTCATATTGGTGGTAACATTGAGAAGGTGGTTTCACTCATTGAATCTCAACTATTGGTCAATCACCATTCATCAGACAAGACGCTTATACCATCTAAAAAGATTATCCGCAAGCGAGGAAAAACGGTTCTTTTTCACCATAAAGATGGGAGTGTGCATCCTCATATATCCACAGGAGATAGTATTAGAGCCTCACTACACAAGGATTCATTCTTTGGGGCTATCAAATATCCTGTTAAGGATGAAAATGGATTACCAATGACCGGAAATAGTCGTTTTGTCTACGACAACAGTGACCCCGTGATGGTTATAAGAATTCCCGTGAAAGATATTAAAGAAAAGGATATTGAAAAAATCGTCATTGACCCTTATGTAAGAAGGTCTATCTCTGCCACTATAGCAAAGCGCATGGCAACGGGTCAATCCTATAAGGAAGCTATCAACGGAGAATTTTGGATGCTTGATAAAGACGGCAACGAAATCAAATATAGCAAGAACGGTCGTAAACTATGCCCCATTCGTCATGTGCGATGTCGTGTAAAAACAGGTCTAGGATATATGACATATAAGACTTCTCTACAAATCAAAGACCAACTTTATGCCTCCAACAAGGCACTGGTTAATCTTACAGACAGGTCACACAAAAAGAAGTTGTATGCCCAAAATGATGACAACTATCTGTTCTTACTTTATGAAGGAGTAAAGAAGGGGCAAGTTGTGCGCAGATCCCGCATTGTAAATTACTATGAAATCGCTCTATTGAGACAAGAAAAAACTGCCGACGGTACTTACAAGATTAATAGCATTGAAGATTTACTCAATGAGCCCTATTACAATAAGATTGAAGAAAAGAGTGTTGTATACAATCTTTCGGCAGTTATAAGGAGAAAAACTAGACTACTTGCCTGGGAACAAAGTCCTGAGGAATTGAACGAACTCTCTATTGACGAACTTAGCAAGCGTTTGTTCGTTGTTGTTAAATTCAACAACATTGGTAGTGATTGCTTGTACCTGAAGTCCCATATAAAAGAAACGGAAGATTATGATAAATCAACCGGTGTAGTTAAAGACTTTAAGTATATGATAGAAGGGAGAGACTTTGATGTAGATGATTTAGGAAATATTCTATTCAAAGATTGATACACGAAGAGTGGTTGTTGCAAACGCAGCAGCCACTCTGTGTTTTTATCCGTACACTAACAACATAACATAAAAGCATGCAGCCATGATTAAGAAAACCCTTTATTTCGGTAATCCCGCATATCTTTCGTTACGGAACTGCCAATTGGTCATCAAACTGCCCGAGATAGAGAAGAATGACACTCTGCCCGAAACTTTCAAGAAGCAGGCAGAGGTGACTAAGCCCATTGAGGACATCGGTGTAGTGGTGCTCGACAACAAACAGATTACCATCACGTCGGGAGCCATGGAGGCACTGCTCGAGAACAATTGTGCGCTCATCACTTGTGATAGCCACAGCATGCCCACAGGTCTCATGTTGCCACTCTATGGCAACACCACACAGAACGAGCGTTTCCGCCATCAAATAGATGCTTCACTGCCACTTAAGAAGCAACTATGGCAGCAGACCATACAGTGCAAGATAAACAATCAAGCATCAGTGCTTCACGACCTGCGAGACGAAGAGGTACGCTGTATGCGTATGTGGGCCAAGGAGGTGCGCAGTGGAGATACAGAGAATATGGAGGCACGGGCAGCTGCATACTACTGGAAATATCTCTTTGGACAACATATTGATGGTTTCACGAGAGACCGCGATGGAGTGCCCCCCAACAACCTGCTCAACTATGGCTATGCCATACTGCGAGCCGTCATAGCACGCGCCTTGGTCACCAGTGGTCTACTCCCCACACTGGGTATCCACCACCACAACCGCTACAATGCCTACTGCTTGGCCGATGACATCATGGAGCCTTATCGTCCTTATGTAGACGAATTGGTTTACAAATTAGTTAAGAATAAAGGACTCCCCACTGATGTGCTCACACGAGAATGGAAAGCCAACCTCCTTGCCATCCCCACACTTGATGTTGTTATCTCAGGCAAGCGCAGCCCACTTATGGTAGCAGCAGGACAGACCACCGCTTCGCTCTACAAATGCTTCAGTGGAGAGCTACGTAAGATAGTCTATCCCGAACGATAAACTTGCACTTCTGTATGGAACGCTTTAGCGAATATCGTGTTATGTGGGTACTTGTATTGTTTGATTTGCCTACGGAAACCAAGCGTGACCGTAAGGCTGCATCTGAGTTTCGCAAGAAACTTCAGCGCGACGGCTTCACCATGTTTCAGTTCTCTACCTACATCCGTCATTGCGCCAGTATGGAAAACGCCGAGGTTCATATTAAGCGTGTAAAGTCTTTCTTACCTGAGTTTGGGCAAGTAGGAATACTATGCATTACCGACAAACAATTTGGTAATTTAGAAATATTCCACGGGAAAAAGCCGCAAGAGCCAACTGCCCCTGGCCAACAGCTCGAGCTTTTCTGAAACAACAAATCCCGCTCTATGGCGGGATTTGTCATCATAGAAGACTTTCATTTTTCTTTCCTAACACCCTATGCTAACAACTGATTCATTGCACATTACATAGATTGTGCTGTCTTCTATCTTGCAAAGATACTAATTTGAAAGCAATTCACAACAGAACGGGGCGACGTGCTGCCAGCATTACGCTGTCTTCTATCTTGCAAAGATACTAATTTGAAAGCAATTCACAACCATACCTTTGGACTACCGTTAGCACGACTGCTGTCTTCTATCTTGCAAAGATACTAATTTGAAAGCAATTCACAACGATTCCAACAGAAACATTGAAGATTGATAGGCTGTCTTCTATCTTGCAAAGATACTAATTTGAAAGCAATTCACAACAACCATAATGCCGATTATATTGTAAAACTGCTGTCTTCTATCTTGCAAAGATACTAATTTGAAAGCAATTCACAACCCTTTTTGACAAAATGTATAATACAACGTTGCTGTCTTCTATCTTGCAAAGATACTAATTTGAAAGCAATTCACAACTATTCCGGCTCTGTTTCGAGAAGAATCTTATTGTCTTCTATCTTGCAAAGATACTAATTTGAAAGCAATTCACAACTAAAATGGTTTTTAATCTTATTTGCATCTCATTGTCTTCTATCTTGCAAAGATACTAATTTGAAAGCAATTCACAACGTAATACCAAATCGCTCTCGTTTATCTATATTGTCTTCTATCTTGCAAAGATACTAATTTGAAAGCAATTCACAACTGCGACACATTCATGGACTGCATCACAAGATTGTCTTCTATCTTGCAAAGATACTAATTTGAAAGCAATTCACAACAAAATCGCAGGATGTAAGGCACAGCACATTATTGTCTTCTATCTTGCAAAGATACTAATTTGAAAGCAATTCACAACTTGCAGCGGAGTGACAAAGAAGGTAAACCCATTGTCTTCTATCTTGCAAAGATACTAATTTGAAAGCAATTCACAACCTACCAAGAAACGCAATCCCAACGAAACTTATTGTCTTCTATCTTGCAAAGATACTAATTTGAAAGCAATTCACAACTCTCGGAAATACGAGTATCGAGTTTGTCAATTGTCTTCTATCTTGCAAAGATACTAATTTGAAAGCAATTCACAACAGCACGATTCTTGGATATATTGCGTAAGTAATTGTCTTCTATCTTGCAAAGATACTAATTTGAAAGCAATTCACAACAACGTAGCTACCGGGCTTTCTTTCGATTTTATTGTCTTCTATCTTGCAAAGATACTAATTTGAAAGCAATTCACAACATCGTGGCGAGTAATTCATTACGATGAGACATTGTCTTCTATCTTGCAAAGATACTAATTTGAAAGCAATTCACAACATTAATCATCAACAATATGAGTAATGAGAAATTGTCTTCTATCTTGCAAAGATACTAATTTGAAAGCAATTCACAACTTACATGCGCGAAAACATCAGTGTGGCTCCATTGTCTTCTATCTTGCAAAGATACTAATTTGAAAGCAATTCACAACCGTCAAGGGTTAAACCTTCGGGGGGTGTCTATTGTCTTCTATCTTGCAAAGATACTAATTTGAAAGCAATTCACAACCAAGGGCGAAGTTACAACAAAAAGGGATAGATTGTCTTCTATCTTGCAAAGATACTAATTTGAAAGCAATTCACAACCATGAGTAATGCTAAGAGTCTATCGTGGTGATTGTCTTCTATCTTGCAAAGATACTAATTTGAAAGCAATTCACAACCTTGAATCTAAAGTGTCTACGCGCAAGCGCATTGTCTTCTATCTTGCAAAGATACTAATTTGAAAGCAATTCACAACTATTCTTGTGCATCATCGTAACTCGGCCGTATTGTCTTCTATCTTGCAAAGATACTAATTTGAAAGCAATTCACAACAGTAAGCGTCGATGGACGAGCATCACCAGCATTGTCTTCTATCTTGCAAAGATACTAATTTGAAAGCAATTCACAACGAATCAAGGCAATCCACCTTCGATACCAACATTGTCTTCTATCTTGCAAAGATACTAATTTGAAAGCAATTCACAACCATCCTGTAATTGTTTTATTTACTATACAAATTGTCTTCTATCTTGCAAAGATACTAATTTGAAAGCAATTCACAACAGGTTGGCAAGTCTGTGCGGTCGGCCAAGGATTGTCTTCTATCTTGCAAAGATACTAATTTGAAAGCAATTCACAACAGCGCCTTGTAAAGAGGATATAGGATATCCGCGTGTTCCGTGGACAAAAGCAATCAGCGGTTAGCGGTAGAGTCCGTGTCATCAGTAAGTCGCAATGCCTGGAAAGGATGTCGTATCTTTGCAGTGTCAATCGATGGACAACGTGAATATCAAAGTCGGTGGACAGCCACCTGAGCCCCATGCGAAGCGTAAGTTAGGGCAGGCGCAGTCTTAAGTTGCGACAAGCCAAGGCTCAAGTTATGACAGTTGAAAGTTGAAAGACGTAGCGAGTGCAGAAACCACGGAGCACACGAATGACACCGATTGTACGGATTAATTATTATCAGTATTAATCAGCGTGCTCCGTGTGTTCCGTGATCAATATAAAATCTGTGGTCATCAGCAACATCCGCGTCATCAGCCGGGCCGACTACATTTAGTAGCACCTGTTCGACGAGTATAGCGACGATGAGCAATCCGTAAGTTCTTCAAATACCTATTAGCGGTAAATTCAGAACTGGCTCTTATTGTCGGAGGTGAGCCTCTGGCCCTGGTACTCACCGGTAAGGGTGCGCAGGAAGGCTACGATAGATGATACCTCGGCATCGGAGAGCGCTACGTCGCACTGGTAGAGTGCCATGTCGCGTACGGCCTCTTCCATGGTGGCACGGGTGCCGTCGTGATAGTAGGGCCAGGTGAACTCTATGTTGCGCAGGCCGGGCACCTTGAAGCGGTGACGGTCGCGCTCGTCCTGAGTCTGCTTGAAGCGGCCGTTGTCCTCCTCGGTGAGCTCGGTGCCGCGTGCCTCGAAGTAGTGTTGGCGCAGTCCCATGAGTTCGTATGACTCGCCACCGAGGTTAGCGCCCACATGGCAGGTGGCGCAGCTGTTGGCCTTGAACAGCTCGTAGCCATGCAGCTCGTCGGCAGTGAGCGCTTCGCTATCGCCCCGCAGCCATTGGTCGAACTTGGAGTTGGGGGTCACCAGCGTGCGCTCGAACTCCTCAATGGCATCGGTGATGTTGGCCTCGGTGATGCCGTCGGCGTAGAGGGCTGCGAACTCCTCTACATACTGCTTGTCCTCAGCGAGCTTGGCTATGATCTCGTCGAATGAGGTAGAGGCCATCTCCACGGGGTTGAGGGGAGGACCGGCAGCCTGCTCGGCAAGGGTCTTGGCACGGCCATCCCAGAACTGCACGAAGTTGTATACGGCATTGTATGTAGTGGGAGCATTGACTCCGCCCATGTTACCTGCTACGCCCTTTGAGTACTGGAGGTTGTCCACACCGCCGGTGTTGAGGCCATGGCATGTGGCACACGACACGGTGTTGTCGACCGAGAGGCGTGTGTCGTGATAGAGGTTGTAGCCGAGCGCCACCTTACGCTGGTCAACGTCGGGGGTTGCCATGATGGGGCGTACGGGTTCGCCTGCACGCTCACCGGTGAGGCCGTCAGCGTAGTAGGCCATGCGGTAGTCGCGGGCCCACGATGCTATCACGGCTACCTTCGCGTCGGTCATCTGGCTACCCCAGTGCACGAGGTAGTACTTGGCCATCGGCATGCGCTTGTCCATTGCCACCTTTTCTATCTTGGCCACATCGACAGGGTTGGGCGTAGCGCCCTCTTTCAGCTTTGTCATAGCGTCCTCAATGTCATAGGCCCGATAGCCTTCCTCGATGTCTTTTATCACCATATCGCCCGCTACGGGGATATGGGCATAGAACGGAACCTTGGGGTTCGCACTGTGGCAGCTGATGCAGCCACCCTCTTCCAGGATTGCTGACACACGTGCCTCGGGAGCCAACTCCCCGGAGGGCACCGTAAGCATTGCACGATAGGTGATGAAGCCACCTACCAGAAGCAGCAATGCGGCAACAATCAGATACTGACCTCTCTTTTGCTTTTTCATAATCTTCTTACGTTTTATTGGGTTATCAACTATAACTATGTACACTTGTTGCTGCCGAGGGCAGGTAGTTGATGCCATACCAGCACATCTGCAGTGCCAGGAAGCCCAGCAGGATGAAGGTGTGGTATATCCATCTGCGGGATGTGTTCATCACACTCGGGGCGAGATGGATGGCCATGAGATACAATCCCCATGTGGCAGCAGCCCACGACTCCTTGGGATCCCAACTCCAATAGGCTCCCCACGCCTCCTTGGCCCACAAGGCGCCCGTGAGCATGCCTACCGAGAGGAAGGCCAGACCTGCATAGAGGAGTCTCTCGATGGCCAGATCCATGTCGGTGCTCTTTCGTACCAGTGCAACCACAGAGAGCAGTGTGGCGCATCCGAGCAGGGAATAGGAGAACATATAGACAGAGACATGAGGCACAAACCAGATACTCTGCAAGGCAGGCATCAGTGTCTGGTCATGAATCTCGGGCTTGACGATATTGATGATGATGAATACTCCCGCAAGCACGGTGGAGAACAGCATGATCCATCGGTAGTGCCAGCGCGAATAGGTAAACAAGCCTGAGACAAGGATGAAGAAGGAGTACCACAAGCGAGTTTCGCCCATAGTCCGCAAGGGAGGTCGTTCGAGGGTAGCCCACAGCAGGATGATGAAGCCACCCATGGCGAGTATGGCAGCCAACATCGTGGCTATTGCCACGGTGCTGCGCTCTTTCTTCATCACCGCCCAAATGGACGCTGTAGCTGCAATCAGCATCACGATACCTGCCCACAAGGGGAATATATTCCAACCCATGTCGTTGTTAGTAAGTTGACAGTGGAAAGATGAAAGATGAAAGTTTACCCTCCGGATGGCCTATTACCTTTACCCATCACCTTTACACGTTAATATTTAATCGTCAGTTTGTTTATTGGTTATTTGTTTATTGGTTAATGTGGCTGTGCCACGGTTAATACATCTTCGATGCGGTTAATAGTTAATAGTTGGTTTTCGTTCTCATCTTTCCACTTTCATCTTCCTCGGTCCTTGGATAAAGAGGAGCATGGCACCAGCAATCAGCATGATGATGCCCATAGCAGACAACCATTGCCATGGCTCGCTGACAATCTCAACGATGGCATATCTCTCTCCGTAGGGTGATGTGGGGAAACTGACAAGATATATCTTTTCGCTTATCGTCCGTGCATAGGGGTGATTGACCTTCAGTGTCGTCAGAGTGCCATCGACCATGACCTGTGCCTCGTAGTGGGTGGGAGTACCGTTCTCGGCCTTTTCGATGCAATAGTCCTTCAGCTCAAGGGTATAGGACAGGCGCCTCTCTTCGCCCTCCATAGTATAGGCCTCGTTGGAGGGATAACGCTGCACGGGGGCGCGTAGCTGCTCACGGTCAGGTGCTCCCCAGAATCCGGCTCCGAGAGCCAAAAACAAACCGATATGTGTCAGGCAGAAACGCCATCGTATGCCCCTCTTATTGCGCCAGCCACGCATGATGACACATTGCAGATGGCTCAGCACGAACAGGAGCGAACAGACCGTGGGCCATGCCGTCGACGAAGGCGTACGTTGCAGCCCAAGGGTGATGCCAATCACAGCAATCAAGGCAAGAGACAGCCATGTGGCCTCGCGTGAAAGCATAAATCGGGCACAAGCGTTGTGGACTCTGCCGCGATACATCATCGTAAGCAGCAGCATCCACAAGGCCAGCACCAAGACGTTGAGCGGGAAACGGAAGATGCCTACAGGGAAGCTCCCAAAGCAGACCTCGACAATAAAAGACAAAGCAACCACCACACCTACCATGCAGATGCCTACGAGGTGCGAAAATCTCTTATGTCTGGGCAATGTCTTCATAACCATCGGTAAAGATAGTTATATTTTTTTAATAGACTGTATATTGATGGGCAAAAAAGAATTCCGGGTGATGATATAGCTGTTGTCCCAAGCCTCAAATCACTCTCCATACATCCGAGTTCTCATCTCTTTGATTTGGTCACTGGTGATGTACTCATCATATTCCATCATCTTGTCGATGATACCATTCGGAGTCAGTTCAATGATACGGTTAGCTACGGTTTGGATGAATTCGTGGTCGTGACTGCTGAAGAGGATATTGCCTTTGTACAGTTTCAAATTGTTATTGAATGCCTGGATGCTCTCGAGGTCGAGGTGGTTGGTAGGGGTATCGAGAATAAGGCAGTTGGCATTCTTCAGTTGCATGCGGGCAATCATACAACGCATCTTCTCGCCACCTGAGAGGACATTCGCTTTCTTCAAGACCTCCTCACCACTGAAGAGCATACGGCCGAGATAACTCTTGAAGTACACTTCGTTGCCTTCGCCGAACTGACTGAGCCAATCTACAAGGTTGAGGTCGGTGTCGAAGAATTCAGTATTGTCGAGGGGCAAGTAGGCGGTTGTGATAGTTACTCCCCAGTTGTACTTGCCGGCATGGGGCTTACGGTTGCCATTGATAATCTCAAAGAAGGCTGTCATGGCACGTGGGTCACGACTGAGGAATACGATCTTGTCGCCCTTCTCCACATTAAGATTTACATCACTGAAGAGCACGGTGCCATCCTCCATCTCGGCACGTAGCCCGCTGACCTCCAGGATATGATTGCCCGGCTCGCGCTCGGGAGTGAAGATAATGCCGGGATATTTGCGCGATGAGGGTTGGATATCCTCAACGTTGAGCTTCTCCAGCATCTTCTTACGGCTGGTGGTCTGCTTGCTCTTGGCCACATTGGCACTGAATCGGCGGATAAACTCTTCCAGCTCCTTGCGCTTCTCCTCAGCTTTGGTCTTTTGATTTTGTGCCTGACGAAGGGCGAGTTGAGAACTCTCATACCAGAAACTATAGTTGCCGGCAAAGATGCTCACTTTGCCAAAGTCGATGTCTACAGTGTGGGTACACACAGAGTCGAGGAAGTGGCGGTCATGGCTCACCACCAATACAGTGTGCTCGAAATTGCTCAAGTACTCCTCGAGCCAGGTTACAGTCTCCATATCAAGGTCATTGGTGGGCTCGTCGAGAAGCAGGTTGTCGGGGTTTCCAAAGAGTGCCTGAGCCAACATGACACGTACCTTCTCCTTACCGCTCAGTTCGCTCATCAGCAGATGATGCTTGTCCTCCTTGATGCCCAATCCGCTAAGCAGGGCAGCGGCATCACTCTCGGCATTCCATCCCTCCAACTCGGCAAATCTCTCTTCCAGCTCGGCAGCTCTCAATCCATCCTCATCAGTAAAGTCAGCTTTAGCATACAGGGCATCGCGCTCGCTCATTATATCCCAAAGCACGGTGTGCCCCTTCAGTACGGTGTTGAGTACCGTATATTGGTCCCACTTGAAGTGATCCTGGCTGAGCACCGAGAGACGCTCATCGGGGCCAAGGGTTACACTTCCCTTGGTAGGTTCCAATTCGCCGCTTATAGCGCGCAAAAAAGTAGACTTGCCTGCTCCGTTAGCACCAATGACTCCGTAGATGTTACCGTTAGTGAACTTTAGATTAACATCCTTGTACAACACTCTTTTCCCAAACTGAATCGCTAAATCTGAAACTGCAATCATATTGCTATAACTTTATTCTTAGTTGCTATGCCATGCAAGGATTGCGTCCATCCCCTTCGCAGGAAGAGGATGGGATATACCACATAGCGAGCAATAGCATATTAAAACGGTTGATAGTGTTCATAGGCAAGGGCAACAGCTATATTACTACCAACTTTTATTTCCGTCAGCTCTCATGCTCTGCGAGGAACTTCTCCACCTCGAGGGCTGCCTTACAGCCACTGCCGGCAGCCACGATGGCTTGGCGGTAGCGGGGGTCGGCCACGTCGCCTGCAGCATATACGCCGGGCACGTTGGTGGCGGGTGAGGCTCCCTGCGTGAGGATGTAGCCCGTCTCGTCGGTGTCGAGATACTCGCGGAAGATCTCGGAGTTGGGGTTGTGGCCGATGGCGAGGAAGAGTCCGTCGATGGCGATGTCGTAGTGCTGCTCGTCGGCTTCGCCCTTGCGGCGCACCACATGGGCACCCTCAACGCCGTTGTCGCCGAAGAGGCCAGTGACGTTGTGCTCGAAGAGAACCTCTATCTTGGGATTCTGCATGACGCGATCCTGCATGATCTGGCTGGCACGGAGGTAGTTCTTGCGTACGATGAGGTATACCTTGCTGGCAAGTCCGGCAAGGTAGCTGGCCTCCTCGCAGGCGGTGTCGCCACCGCCCACCACGGCTACCACCTTCTTGCGGTAGAAGAAGCCGTCGCAGGTGGCACAGGCACTGACACCCATGCCGGCATACTTCTTCTCGTCGTCAAGGCCGAGGTACTTGGCCGATGCGCCCGTGGCGATGATGACGGTCTCGGCCTCGATCTCGGTGCCGTCGTCAACAGTG
>Ga0233360_1000067_pt1 | contig 27166 bp, 22 predicted proteins | sample ElkDunMinimDraft_20_FD_180671 | JGI IMG/M metagenome (GOLD analysis project Ga0233360, IMG submission 180671) | Fecal eukaryotic communites from dung pellets of Tule Elk in California, USA - Elk Dung A0 | ecosystem: Host-associated > Mammals > Digestive system > Large intestine > Fecal | place...
TACGAGGACAGTGACGGTTATTGGTATAAGTCCACATATGACGAAAACGGCAATGAAACCTATTACGAGGACAGTGACAGTTTCTGGTATGTGAGCATTTATGACGAAAACGGTAACGAAATTCTTTTCAAAAACAGCGAAGGCTACTGGAGCAAATCCACATACGACGAAAATGGCAACGAGACTTATTCCGAAGACAGCGACGGTAGCTGGTACAAATCAACTTATGACGAAAATAGCAATGAAACCTATCACGAGAATAGCGACGGTTACTGGTACAAATCAACCTATGACAAAAACGGTAACGAGACTTATTACGAGGAGAACGACGGTTATTGGTATAAGTCCACATACGATGAAAACGGCAATGAAACCTATTGCGAGTTCAATGACGGTAGCTGGTACAAGTCAACCTACGACGAAAATGGTAACGAAATCTATTGCGAAGAGAACGGCGGCGGTTGGTATAAATGCGAATATGATAAAAATGGCAACTTAACATACTACGAAGAAAACAACTTCTCCTTAAACGATGAGGAAGACATCATTGAATACGACGAAAACGGTAATATAACTTACTGCGAAAACTCCGACGGCTTCTACACATCACTCTACTACGATGAAGAAGGCTTTGCGGTTGAGCAACAGGTAGGCAACGTTTGGGATGGTGGCTACATCACCATCAAATACGAAAAGATAATAAGATAAAGCATAACAAAAAAGACGGCTTGCGCCGTCTTTTTTATTATTTAAGTAAGCTGTCTGCCAATACTTTAAACGCTTCGATTGTGTCGTCTTTCATTGTGCTTTTGATTGTAACTATGGGCTCTATGATTTCAATTTCTTTCATTTGCTCAATGATTGCTTTCATTGTTTTGGCTGCAGTTGGACCCCATGAGCCGTTTTCAACTAATGCTACTTTGCGCTTTTGGTAATTCTTTGCTTTTAAGTGATGCAGAAATTCTTCCATAAAGGGGAACACTCCACCGTCGTAGCTTGATGCGGCAAACACAACTTTATCGTATCTGAAAGCGTCCTCTAAGGCTTCTGCTGAATCATCTCGCGCAAGGTCAGTTACGACTACTTTTTTAGCACCTTTTTCGGTTAGAATTTCGGCTAACTTCTTTGCCGCCTTCATCGTGTTTCCGTAAATTGAGGCAACCGCTATCAAAACGCCGTCATCCTCGGGAGTGTAGCTACTCCATGTGTTGTATTTATCAAGGTAGAAACCTAAATTCTCAGTCAAAACAGGTCCGTGCAAGGGACAGATAATCTGAATGTCTAAATCAGCCGCTTTTTTAAGTAATGCCTGCACCTGTGCGCCATATTTGCCTACGATATTGAAGTAATATCTCCTTGCTTCGCAGGTCCAGTCCTCTGCAACATCCAATGCGCCAAATTTGCCGAAAGCATCTGCAGCAAAAAGCACCTTGTCACGGTTATCGTATGCCACCATAACCTCAGGCCAATGGACCATGGGCGCTGTGACAAATGTTAAGGTATGTGCGCCTAATTCCAAGGTTTCGCCCTCAACTACACCTCGGCAATTGGTCACGATTTCATCACCAAAAAACTGAGGAATCATACTCTTGGCTTTCATTGTCATAACCAGCGCTGTGTCAGGGTGCTTATCACGGAAAATTTTAATACTTCCCGCATGATCAGGCTCTAAGTGAGTAACCACTAAGTAATCAGGGGCTTTGCCCTGTAAAACCTCGTCTAAATTGGCAAGCCATTCCTCTGACTTTCTTATATCCACAGTATCCATAACTGCAATTTTTTCATCTTTTATCACATATGAATTGTACGCCATACCGTTGGGAACAACATACTGTCCCTCAAAAAGGTCAATGTCGTGGTCGTTTACACCGATGTAGTAAATTGTGTCTGTAATTTTTGTGTACATTTTCGTTCTCTCCTATTGTAGCTTTTCAAAATCTGATGCAGGGTGTTTACAAAGTGGGCAAATGAAATCGTCAGGCAATTCCTCTCCCTCGTAAACATATCCGCATATTTTACAAACCCAGCCTGATTTTTTCTTATCAGGTGCAGGTTTGATATTTTCCTGATAATATGTGTAGGTGGCGGTCTTTTTGCTAGAAAGCACCTCTGCCTCTGTAATCTCTGCTATAAATAAAATGTGTGTGCCTAAGTCACGGCTTTCGATAACTGTACCTGCAAAGTAAGCGTTGGTGTTTTTGGTAATATACAAAACGCCGTTGTCAGCACGCTTTGCGTCGGTAAAACCCTCAAACTTGTGGCAGGTTCGCCCACTCCTAAAACCAAACCACTTAAAAAGTTCAAAATCGGCACTTTCATCGATTACCGATACACAAAACTTGCCCGATGATAGGAGTTCTGCACAAGTGAGATTATCTTTATTTACCGCCAGCGCAACACGCTTGGGTATGTCAGTCACCTGCATAAAGGTGTTTATAATACAGCCGTTGTCTTTGTTTTCGTTGGTAGTGAGAATGTAAAGTCCATAGCCAATGTTAAAAAACGCTTTATTTTCCATATATTCCCTCCAAGCTTCTTTTTAATATGCCCGAAAATTCCGCCAATGCTATGCCGTAGTTTGTTACGGGGACATTTTGTGCCTTTGCTTTTTCCATTCGGTTTTTCATTTCTTTATCGTTCAGCATACAGCCTCCGCAATGAATTACCAAAGAAACTCCGCTTAAATCCTCATAAAACTCCGTACCTGACACAGTTTTTATGTTAAGTGTTTTGCCTGTGTATTTTTTTAATCCTTTCGGGATTTTCACAGTACCGATGTCCTGACACTGCCTGTGATGAGTACACCCCTCGGCAATCAGAACCGTGTCGCCGTCAGAAAGGCTTTTCATTGCCTCAATGCCATCCACCGCCATATCAAGAAAACCCTTGTAGCGTGCCATTAAAATAGAAAAGGATGTAAGGGGAATTTCTGAGGGAACAATATCTGCAACAATTTTGAACACCTGACTGTCGCAAATCACCATTTTTGGGGGTGTATTGAAACTTTCCAATGTCTTTTTAAGCTCTGTTTCCTTGCACACGCAACACATTGCGTCAGCATCTAAAATATCTCTGATTGTTTGCTGTTGGGGAAGGATTATTCTTCCTTTGGGTGCGGATTCGTCAATAGGCGTAACAAGCACCACCATATCCCCTGCCGATATTAAATCGGCTACGATTTTTCTCGTTTTTTCTTCAGGGGAAAGCCGTGCGATAGCTTCTTTCAGCTCCTCAATGCCCTCGCCTGTTGCTGCACTGACACACAAGCCGTCAGCACGAGTCAAATCACATTTATTATATGCAATAATGTAATTTATATTTTTTTTGGTAAAAATTTTGATAAGCTCCTCATCGGCTTCACTCAAGCCTTTCGTTGCATCAACAACTAAAACAGCAATATCGCATTTTGCAATCATCTGACGAGCCTTTTCCATACGGAGTTCAGCAAGCTCTGTTTCGTCATCAAAGCCTGGGGTATCTATAACCACAACGGGACCCAAAGGGAGTAACTCCATTGCCTTAGATACAGGGTCGGTGGTTGTACCCGAAACTTCCGATACGATAGAAAGCGCCTGGTTTGTCACCGCATTTACCACGCTTGATTTGCCTGCATTGGTCCTGCCAAAAAAGCCTATATGAACACGCTCAGATGACGGTGTAGCATTTAAACTCATAGTGCCCTCCTTAGCCGACGGCTAAAACCTAAAATCTCTTATGCCTTCTTCGATTTTCGCAAGATGGTCACGGCATATTTCTCTCACTTTGTCCTTGGGAATTTTTTCTATTTCTGCCTTTATCAGTTCTTCGCCGATTTTTTTAGTTTCTTCACTTGCGTAGTCCATCAAAAATTCTTTTAATGTAATCAGCGCATTGGGATGACAGCAGTTTAAAATCTGACCGTTTTTACAAAGCTCCATAAAGCGGTCACCTGTTCTACCCTCACGGTAGCAAGCGGTGCAGAACGAGGGAATAAAGCCCTCCTCCATTAACCAGCGCACAACCTCATCAAGAGTGCGCTTGTCACTTACATCAAACTGCTCGCTGGTTTCGTCCTCAGGCTCGGATTCTGCATATCCGCCAACAGAGGTTTTTGACGCACCGCTTATCTGGGACACGCCAAGGCGCAACACTTTTTCACGAACTTCTTTGCTTTCACGAGTAGAAATTATCATACCTGTGTAGGGAACTGAAATTCTGATTAAAGCGCAGATTTTTTCAAAAATTTCGTCAGAAATTCCATTGTCAAACTGGTCGGGGTCAATGTCGTCAGCACGCTTTAAACGTGGCACGGAAATCGTGTGCGGCCCAACGCCAAATACAGCCTCTAAGTGCTCTGCGTGCATAAGCAAACCTGCGAACTCGTACTTATACAGCTCAAGACCAAACAACACGCCAAGACCTACATCGTCAATACCTGCCTCCATAGCTCGGTCGTGAGCTTCGGTGTGGTAGTCGTAATCACTCTTTGGACCAGTCGGGTGCAAAGCCTTGTAGCTTTCCTTGTGATAAGTTTCCTGAAACAGTATATATGTGCCGATTCCGGCATCCTTCAATTTTTTATAATTTTCAACAGTTGTTGCCGCAATGTTTACATTAACTCGTCTGATTGCGCCGTTTTTGTGCTTGATTGAGTAGATTGTTTTAATACTTTCTAAAATATACTCAATCGGGTTTATTGTGGGGTGTTCTCCAGCCTCTAAAGCCAGGCGCTTGTGACCCATATCCTGAAGAGCAATAACTTCAGCTTTAATTTCTTCCTGCGTCAGCTTTTTTCGCGCAATGTGTTTGTTCTTCATATGATAAGGGCAATAAACACAGCCGTTTACACAGTAGTTTGAAAGGTAAAGGGGCGCAAACATAACAATACGGTTGCCGTAAAAGTCCTTTTTTATCTGCTGGGCTAAATCGTAGCATTCTTGTATTTTTTCGGGGATTTCGCAGGCAAGTAAAACAGACGCCTCACGGTGAGAAAGACCTTTGCGCAGCTTTGCTTTAGCTATTATTGAATCTATCAATTCTATATTTTCTTTGTTTTTTTCAGCATAATCAAGAGTTTCCAGAATTTCTTCGTGGGAAATAAATTCTGTTGCCTTCATGGATTTAGGATTGTACATAAGACCACTCTCCAAAATATCATATCTACTTTTTATCTTACCACAAAAAATATATAAAGTAAATGGTTTTTATATGTAAAAGGACACAAAAAAGAGGCGGCCTTGCAACCGCCTCAAAAAGATAATTGTTTTAAATCAATGTGTAGATATAAATTGCAAAGAGTGCAACTGAAATCCACATAATGGGTGAGATGTCCTTAAATTTACCTGTGAAAATCTTAAGAACAACCCATGAAACAATAGCGAACATAATACCTGTTGCGATTGAATATGCAAAAGGCATCATAACGATAGCTAAGAAGCCGCCGATAGCGTCGGCAATATCGCCCTCGAAGTCCATCTTTGTAACTGCTGAAAGCATAAGCAAACCTACAAACAACATAGCGGGTGTTGTTGCAAAGCTGGGGATAGCTAAGAAGATAGGAGCTAAAGGAATAGCAATTAAGAACAAAATACCTGTTGTTAAAGCTGTTAAACCTGTTCTACCACCTGCAGCTACACCTGCTGAAGATTCAACATAGCTTGTAACTGTTGATGTACCCATACATGCACCTGCTACTGTACCTACAGCGTCTGCCATTAAAGCACCGCCGGCTCTGGGGAGCTTGCCGTCCTGGTCAAGTAAGTTACCCTTCTGAGCTACGCCGATTAATGTGCCTACTGTATCGAAAATATCTGTGTAAAGGAATGTGAACATTACAACTGCAAATGACATAAAGTTCTTTGCTACAAAACCAAAATCAAACTGGAAGAGCGCAGGAGCTGCAAAGTTTGCCTTTATTGCATCCCATGAAAGCGAGGGAATCAATGAGACTGCCCCTTGATACCAACCTACAAGCTCTGCAATAATGCCTAATACCCATGTAGCTAAAATACCGATTAAGATGTCGCCTTTTACTTTGTAATGGTGAAGAACACCGATGATTAAAAGACCAACAACAGCAAGAACTACCTGAGGTGAGCCGAGGTCGCCAAGACCCACTAATGTAGAGTCGTTATTTATAACGATGCCTGCATTGATTAATGCGATAATTGTGATAAACAAACCGATACCCGCTGTAATACCGAGTTTTAAGTTCTTAGGAATTTTGTTAACCAAAGCTTCTCTGAACTTAAAGATTGAAAGAATCATAAAGATTATACCTTCGATTAAGATGGCGGTCAAAGCTACCTTGTAGGAATAACCCATTGTCAGACATACCGTGTAGGTAAAGAAAGCGTTAAGACCCATACCTGAAGCAAGCGCTACAGGGTAGTTTGCAAAGAACGCCATACAGATTGTACCAATAGCCGCAGAAAGTGCCGTTGCCATAAAGATAGCAGGAGCACCGGGGCCGTCAGGAATGATGCCTAACATACCGGGGTTAACCGCCAAAATATACGCCATAGCCAAAAATGTGGTAATACCGGCGATAATCTCGGTTTTTACATTTGTGTTGTGCTCTTTTAATTTAAAAAGCTTTTCCATTTTCCGTCCTCCATTTTTTAATATATTTGAAAGATACTTAAATTGTACCACATAATGTGTTAAATTTCAACAAAAAATACAAGATTTTGGAATTTTTTTTGGGCAATTTGCTTTTTGGAAAATAGAATCAAACTTTTTTAAAAAACTCTTGCTATTTTAAATAACCTGTGCTATAATACTTTTTGCAAGTGAATAAGGCCTGTTGGTCAAGCGGTTAAGACGTCGCCCTCTCACGGCGAAAACAGGGGTTCGAGTCCCCTACGGGTCACCAAAAAATAAAGTATATCCTTTAGGATGTGCTTTATTTTTTTATTGTTCAAAGGGACTCGAACCCTGTGAGGGCACGAGCGATTAAGAAAACAGTCCTGTGGACTGTTTTTCAGCGAGTGGTGCGCAGGCGGGTACTGTGGACATCGTCCACGGTCGCCAAGCAATAAAGATGCGCAGCAGCTTTGTCCCCTACGGGTCACCAAAAAATAAAGTATATCCTTTAGGATGTGCTTTATTTTTTTATTATTCAAAGGGACTCGAACCCTGTGAGGGCAACGAGCGTAAAGAAAATATGCCTGTGGCATATTTTTAGCGAAGTTGGTGCGCAGGCGGGTACTGTGGGCAACAGCCCACGGTCGCCAAGCAATAAAGATGCGCAGCAGCTTTGTCCCCTACGGGTCACCAAAAAGAAACGACAATTTCCGTGTTCGAAAATTGTCGTTTCTTTTTGTGCTATTCACTTTTCACTATTATCTCTTCACTCTTCTCTAAAAATTGTCGTTTCCAGAGAAAAGATAAAAGAGAAGAGAGAAAAGAGTTGTTCACCTCTTGTCAATTTTTAATCTTCTGTTTTAAAATTGTCTTCTATGTACTCTATATGCGGGCTGTATATATCCAAATCCCATTCGTCAAATTCAAAATCCATACAATACATATTGCCATTTTCCATAAAGAATTTGCGATAATGTGACCTGCCATTGTTTTCTACGGATATTGCATACCATGTGTTGCCACTTGCTTCGTATGAGATTTCTCCGTCATATGTCGAATAAAAGTCATTCAGCGCATCATCTATGTCAAATCCTGCAGGACATATTGCTGCGCGTATTGTCATAACCGCTGTACCATCAGGAGATTCAAAGCACGCAAGGGCATTCGCGCCTTTTGCCCGCACCTCTCTGAATTGCCTCGGATATGCACAGTAAAAATCATACTTAGTATTAGTATATAATCCATAGCCGTCATATTCTGTTGCTCCACCGTTTTTGCCTGTGACGTTATCTTCTTGTGGGGCGTTGTCCTCTACAGGTGCATTCTCAGACTCTTCGGCAGATTCCGGTTCTGACATTTCTTGCGGAATGCCTGCTTCATCACTTTTGTCAGCAAGTAACAACCCTGCCATAAACGCCAGACATACAGCCAGCAAAACCGCAAGAACAACACATAATATCACTAAAGTATTGTTCTTCTTTTTGACCGGAACTGTTTCAATTACTGTTTTTGCTTCTTCATAACCAGTCGCCGCCTGCTGTGTGTGCATCTGATTGTTTTGCATATTTGTTGCAACGGACTTTTCCTCCCCACAAACAACGCAAAAGTTTCCCTCGTTTTGTGTTTCACATTTTGGACATCGCCACATAATTTATCCCTCTCTATACTCTTTCCTTTATTGTACCTGTTTCGTAGCCTTCAAGAAGTTGAAGCAGGTCGTCGATTTTTTCCGTAATTCTTGCGCCAATGTCGGTGTCTTTTACTCTTATTTTGTCAGCGGAATGTTCAAAAATTACCGTGTCCGACACTATGTCAACATTGTTTGAGATTGCATCATCAACTCCACGGAAAGGCTCGTGAGCCGAAATTCTCATTCCGTCGGCATTGTAAATAAGCGTATATCCCGCAATACCAGTAGATGACTGATACGCACGACAAAATCCGCCGTCAATAAGTATCAGTTTGCCGTTTGCCTTAACCGGTTCTTCGCCTTTTTTCTTTTGCACGGGAATGTGACCGTTTACTATGTGGGAACGCTCTCCGCCCAAGCCAAATTCTTCAAGAATCATTCTGGCGATTTTTTCGTCATTCCAACACTGATAGTATGTGTTTTTGGGTTCTTCCCATGTGGATTTATCTTCTATTAAAAGTCTCTCAAAGGTAGCGATTTTCTTACGGGCACAAAGGGGTGAATCCTTGCCGCACCACAAAAACCACAAAAAGTCCTTGCCGTAACTGCGAGCCAGACTTCCTTCCTTTGCAAAAAATCCCTGACGAGCAGCCTTGTCACAAAAATCCATAAACGCCTTGCCGCACCTTCCCTGTGCAAGGGGGAATTTCATAAATGAGCCGTCCTCGTTCAGCGGAATACATCCGTGGAAGAGCAAGTTTTTATTAAATATTGTGTAGATTTCGCCCTTTTCGTACAAAAATCTAATATGAGCCTGAAGCTTTTCTGAACGCATAAATGCATTCTTTAAATACTGCATAACCTCCGCTTCCCTGTCGGTAAGCTCATAGGGGTTAGCAGGGTCGACGGTGGGGAAATCCGCATCCTTTAGGGGATAGTCCTTGCCCTCAATATTTACTGTGCCTGTTTCCCAGTTGATTTTATCCAAAAGCAGGCGGTGCTCCATATCAAAATCTTGATTTCTGAGAATAGTTCTTCCTTCTAACTTAAACTGAATAACGCTAATTGCCTTGTGCATACGGGCAACTAAAACATCGTCGTCTTTTAGGTATTTGTCGCCCTCGGAGTCTCCCTTGGGCATATAGTTTGACACATCGCAGTTGCCGTAAATTTCATTTGCAAAAAGCGTCAAAGGACGCAACGATATGCCGTAGCCAATCTCTACAACATCTAAATTTTTGTAGGTAATAGAATTATTTAAAACCGTAGCAATACAAGTCTTAGACCCAGCTGCTGCGCCCATCCAGAGCACATCGTGATTACCCCACTGAATGTCAATAGAGCGCTCGCGCATAAGCTCGTCTATGATAAGGTCGGCTCTGGGGCCTCGGTCAAAAATATCGCCTACAATATGCAAATGGTCGATAACCATACTCTTTATAGCCGAGCACAGGGCAATAATGAAATCCGCCTCCGCATCAATATTTAAAATAGCCGCTAAAATATTTGCATAATACTGACCTTTGTTTACTGCATCATAATCGTTATTTAAAAGCTCGTCGATTATATAGTCGTAGCCTGGGGCGGTCTTTGCCAAGTGCTTACGAACCTTGGAGCGAGTGTATTTACTGCTGACAAAGCGGCAAACCTCCAAAAGTCGCACCAAGGTAACATTGTACCAGTCGTCGGTGATTTCGCCCTCGCGCGCCATGGTCTCAAGCTTTTCTTCGGGATAATATATAAGCGTTGCAAGTTCTGCACGCTCTTTTTTTGTAAGACTTCTTTCAAAAAGCGCGTCAACCTTTCTGCGCACTACACCTGATGCATTTCGTCTGATGTGTGAAAACGCCTCGTGTTCTCCGTGCAAGTCGCTCATAAAATGTTCTGTTCCCTTTGGCAGGTTTAAAATAGCATTCAAGTTTATGATTTCCGACACAGCCGAACTGCGTGTGGGATATGATTTAGAAAGCTCCTGTAAATATTTCGTATCTTTTTCTGCAAACAAGTCCTTGTCCTCCAAAATTATGATACATTACTATATGAAAATTATATCCAAATAATACATTTGTGTCAAGGTGTGATAAGTTTTTAACAAGTGGATAAAAAATATTAAAATACCACTTGCAAACAAAAAAAATATGTGCTATAATAACAATTCGTAACGCAAACCAATACTTTTTGGAGAGATGGCTGAGCTGGTCGAAGGCGCACGATTGGAAATCGTGTAACGGCTAATACCCGTTCGAGGGTTCGAATCCCTCTCTCTCCGCCAAAAAATAAAGGATGTCCACAGAGTGGATGTCCTTTATTTTTGTGTTAAAAAAGGGGGGATTCGAAGGAGCGGTAGTGAATGACTGCCAGTGGCAGTCAGAGCCGCGACAGGCTTTTCCGCAGAAAAGCGAATCCCTCTCTCTCCGCCAAAAAATAAAGGATGTCCACAGAGTGGATGTCCTTTATTTTTGTGTTAAAAAAGGGGGATTCGAAGTTTCCTTGACACCTCTGCGTTCTTTATGTTATTATAATTATGGTAGTATTTTATCGAAAGGAAGAGAATTATGAAAAAGATTGTATGCTTGCTGTTAGCGGTTATGCTTATATTGGGCGTTTGCACAAGCGTTTGCGCCGAGTCTGAAATTAAAGTTGTACTTGATGGCTACGCTATAGAATTTGACCAGCCGCCCGTGATTATTTCTGACCGCACAATGGTACCTATGCGCGCAATATACGAAGCTTTGGGTGCAGAAGTAAGCTGGGATGCCGTCACCCGCACTGCCAGTGGCACAAAATGCGGTATTACGGTGTCGTTCACCATTGATGAAGCAATTGTAGACATAAACTACAACAAAATTGAAATTGACGCACCTGCAACTATCGTTAACGACAGAACACTTGTACCTGTAAGAGCTTTAGCTGAAGGCTTTGGCGTAACAGTTAGCTGGGATGCGGTACACCGCACCGTACTTTTAACAAACACAAATCCCCCTGTGGAAACAATGGTTGACGGCAAAATCAATAAAGTTCCCACTACATACAGATATTTAGGTCAGATTAACGAAGAAAACAAACCCAACGGCTACGGTACTGCATACTTCCCCGATGGAAGAATTTTTTGCGGTTCGTTCAGAAATCGCTACTCAAGGGACGGATTTTTGTTCTATACAAATCCCTTAAACGGCATAAAATCCGCACAGCAGTACGACGAGGGCAAATCAACAGGCTATGTGGAAATGGAGTGGCCCAACGGAAACATTTACAAAGGAAACTATCAAAACGGTCAGTTTACCGGCTACGGTGAGTTCTACGGCGCCGACGGCACAATTTACCGTGGCGAATGGTTAAACGGAAAATACGAAGGAACAGGCGAGTACATATGGCCCGACGGCTCATGGTATAAAGGTGACTGGAAAGACGGTATGAGATGCGGCACGGGTACATACTACGACGCTGTATCAAAACAGACAATTTCAGGCGACTGGAAAAATGACGAGTTTGTAGTTTGATAAAGCTTCGACTTGACAATCGCCTGCATATATGCTATAATTTTCCCATAAACAACCAAGAAGGAGTTTTTTAATATGACAAGAATTAAGACACTTGAAACTAAAGATTTAAAGAAGAGCGTAGAAAACGGCGGCTGCGGCGAATGCCAGACATCTTGCCAGTCAGCTTGCAAAACATCTTGCGGCGTTGCTAATCAGCAGTGCGAAAACAAAGATAAATAATTAGGATAAGTCAAGGGGCTGTAGCTACAGCCCCTTTTATCTTGTAAAGAGGTATAAAATGGTACATTGTTATAAATTAAATGGCTATAATATAATACTTGATATGGCGTCAGGTAGCGTGCACTCGGTAGACCCAGTTGCGTATGACGCAATCGAAATGTACGAAAGTCACACACAGGACGAAATAAAGGCATTTTTGCTTGAGAAATACTCCCACATTCCCGATGTGACCGCCGAAGAAATTGACGAGCTTTTTTCCGATATTGAGGCGCTAAAGGCTTCCGGAAAGCTTTTTTCTGTAGATTTGTACGAAAACCACGCCTTTGACTTTAAAGCCCGCCACACAGAGGTTAAGGCACTGTGTCTACATATTGCCCATACCTGCAACTTAACCTGCGATTACTGCTTTGCAGCACAAGGTAAGTTCCACGGAAAGTCTGCTTTGATGAGCTTGGATGTAGGTAAGCGCGCAATTGATTTTTTGATTGAAAATTCGGGCAAGAGAAAAAATTTAGAAGTTGACTTTTTTGGTGGCGAACCCCTTTTGGGCTTTGATGTTGTTAAGGGAATTGTAGAGTACGCCCGCTCGATAGAAAAACAGCATAACAAGAATTTCAGATTTACACTTACCACCAACGGTATGCTTATCGATGATGAAGTTATTGACTTTGCAAACAGGGAATGCCACAATGTGGTGTTGTCTTTAGACGGACGCAAGGAAATTCACGACGCACTTCGTAAAACTCCCTCAGGCGAAGGCTCTTATGACACTATTGTGCCCAAGTTCAAAAAGCTGGTTGAAGCCAGAAACGGTCAGGGCTACTATATGAGAGGAACATTCACCCACAAAAACCCCGACTTTACAAAAGATGTTTTACATATGGCGGACTTAGGATTTTCGGAGCTTTCTATGGAGCCTGTTGTGTGTGCACCTGATGACCCCAACGGTCTTACCGATGAGGACATCAAAATCGTTTGCGAGCAGTACGAAGTACTTGCCAAAGAAATGATTAAGCGCAAAAAATTAGGCTGCGGTTTTACTTTCTACCACTATATGATTGACCTAACAGGCGGCCCCTGCATATACAAGCGCATCGCAGGATGTGGCTCAGGCACAGAGTATTTTGCTGTTACCCCTTGGGGTGAGCTTTACCCTTGCCACCAGTTTGTTGGCGAGGAAAAATACAAAATGGGCGACATCTGGAAAGGCGTAACGGAAAAAGACATACTGAACGAGTTTAAAATGTGTAACGCCTACGCAAAGCCTGAATGCAAGGACTGTTGGGCAAAGCTTTACTGCAGCGGTGGCTGTGCGGCAAATGCCTACCACGCATCAGGAAAAATTACAGGAATTTACGAACAGGGATGTACGCTGTTTAAGAAAAGAATCGAATGTGCAATAATGATACAAGTTGCAGAAAACGAATAAAAAAAGAACTCGCTTATGCGAGTTCTTTTTTATTTTAATCTTAAAATGTTATTTGCAGCACATAATACTGACAACTTGCCACTCTCATAAGTAAGCCCACCCTGCATATAGGCTGCATAAGGCTCACGAAGGGGTCCATCGGCGGAGATTTCAATGCTTGCACCTGACACAAATGCACCTGCCGCCATAATAACCTGATCACTATATCCGGGCATATCCCATGGCTCAGGAGTAACAAAAGAGTCAATCGGTGCACCTCGCTGAATGCCCTGACAGAATGCGCATAGGTTCTCGGCAGAATTTAGCTTTACCGCCTGAATGATGTCCCCTCGTACCTCGTGGGCAGTGGGCGCAACTTCAAAGCCCAATAAGCTAAAAATTTCTGCGGCAAAAACAGCGGTTTTAAGGCTTTGCGCCACAGTGTGGGGCGCCATAAAAAATCCCTGATACATATGTCGGTTCATACCTAATGACGCACCGACTTCAGCACCAATACCGGGGGAGGTCAGTCTGTACGATACCTGCTCAACAAGGTCGGCTCTTCCCGCTAAGTATCCGCCCGTTAAGGCAAGACCGCCGCCGGGGTTTTTAATCAAAGACCCTGCCATAATATCAGCACCAACATTAGTCGGTTCAATACGCTCTACGAATTCTCCGTAACAGTTGTCTACCATTACAACAACATCGGCGCGAGTGTTTTTAATTATATCTATCGCTTCTTTCAGTTCCTCTACAGTATACGAAAGTCTCCACGCATAACCCTTTGAACGCTGAAGCTCTACCATTTTTACCCTGGGGTTTTTAAGCACCTCACGGAGTGCTTCTTTATCTATTTTTCCCTCAGGAGTAAGGGCGACCTCTATGTAATCAATGCCCCAATCGGATAACGACGCGCCCGAATTACCTCTTTTACCTATAACTTCCTCCAATGTGTCATAAGGCGCACCCGTTGCAGAAACTAAAATGTCTCCGGGGCGCAAAATTCCAAAAAGGCAGGAGCATAAAGCATGAGTACCCGAAACAATGCTGTGGCGCACCAAAGCTGATTCCGTACCGAAAACCGTTGCGTATATTTTTTCCAGTGTATCTCTGCCTAAATCGTCGTAGCCATAGCCTGTGGAAAGCCCTAAGTGAGCCTCCGATACGCGATATTCCGAAAAGGCTTTTAAAACTTTTATCTGGTTGTACTCTGCCGTTGCGTTTATGCCGTCAAAGGTAGAGCGGATGTTTTCTTCCGCTATTTTTCCAAGCTCCAAAACCTTGTCCGAAAGACCGTATTCTTCTTTTAAAATCTTCGCTATTTCCATTGTTAAACCTCAATTCCTTGCCCCGAAAAATCGGGGATAAAACTTTCGCTTGCAGCTTCCCCCTCTTGAACAAAGGCGTTTTCCACACCTAAGTCAACGGCAAAATCAACAAGTTCATCATAATCTGACTCTGCTACTGTGTTTTTAAGTTCGGGGAAATTTGGAGAAATCCCCACAGGGGTGTACTGACTCATTATTGATATGTAAATGTTGTCATTATAAGTTTCGTATAAATATTTAATTATGCTCTTGCTTTCCGAAAGCTCCCCAGGCAGCATTAGGTGGCGCACAATCACGCCCTCGGTCATAATGCCTTCATCATCGAATTTACACGCAGGCTTCTGGCGCACCATTTCAGCTATTGCTTGTTTTGCCACTTGAGGATAGTCGGGAGCTTTTGAATATTTTTTTGCCAAAGCACTGTCCATATACTTAAAGTCGGGGAGGTATATGTCAATTAGTCCCTCGCACCGCTTTAGTGCTTCTGCTTTTTCGTAACCGCTTGAATTGTACACAAAAGGTATGTCTATTCCCTGCATCTTCGCCATCTTAACAGCTTCAAGCACCTGAGGAAGAAAATGTCCTGCGGTAACTAAATTTATGTTGTGAGCACCTTTTTCTTTTAGTTCGAAAAAAATCTCACAAAGCCTTTCGGCGCTTACCAAAAAACCTTTGCCTCCATGGGAAATTTCTTTATTCTGACAAAAAACGCAGCCCATATTGCAACCTGAAAAAAATACAGTACCGGAGCCTTTATCTCCCGAAAGGCAGGGCTCTTCCCAATAGTGCAGTGACGCGCGAGCGCAAATTATTTTATCACCAGTGCCACAAAAGCCTCTTTTTTCCTTTGTTCTGTCGACTTTGCACTCTCTGGGGCAAAGCCGACAGTTGGTCATATTAAATATATCCATTATTCGTTAACAGCAAGTTCTACAGCTTGTGCCAATTTGTCGGGGCAGGATGTACCACGACCGCGGCAGTCGATGCCTTTTAGTCTTTTTATTAATTCATGAGCATCCATACCCTCAACTAAAGACGCCACGCCTTGGGTATTTCCTGCGCAACCGCCGTAGAATTTCACATTTCTTACCTTGTTATCGTCGTCAATTTCAAATGCAATCTGAGATGTACATACTCCCGAAGTATTTACTACATATTCCATATTTTTTCTCCTTAATTATTCAGCCATATTTTCGGCACAAAAATTTCGTTGAATTTATATATTGCGTAATTATCTGTCATACCTGCAACATAGTCGCATACCGTCTGCTCAAGTCCAAAACGTTCAATGTCTGAATATGTGTCCCCCATAAGGGAAGGCTTTTCCATAAAAGTTTCAAAAAGCATTGTTATAACTTTTTGGCTTTTGTGGTTTTCTTCTTGCGCGCGACTGTTTACATAAACGGTTTTAAACATAAAGTCACGAAGCTCTTTCATAGCACTTGCCACATCGGGTGACATTGTGATTTCTGCTTTGCCTTCTGATGCTGTGACTATGTCATAAATAAGGGTTGATATTCTGTCGCCGTGAGTTGCACCAAGTATAGCTATGCAATCAGCAGGTAAATCACTTTCCTTTATAATTCCCCCACGCAAGGCGTCATCAATATCGTGATTTATGTATGCTATACGGTCGGCAAGCTTTATGATTTTACCCTCTAAGGTAGAAGCTTCGTTGTCACCTGCGTGATTTAAAATTCCGTCACGCACCTCGTATGTAAGGTTTAAGCCCGTGCCGTTTTCCAAGTGGTCCACTACCCGCAAGCTTTGCTCATAATGATGAAATCCAAATGTACAAATGCTATCCAGCATAAACTCTCCCGTGTGCCCAAAAGGAGTATGACCAAGGTCATGCCCTAAGGCAATTGCCTCTGTTAAGTCCTCATTTAAGCGAAGAGAGCGCGCAATTGTACGGGCAATCTGGGAAACCTCCATAGTGTGAGTTAAACGAGTTCTGTAATGGTCCCCTGCAGGAGCTAAAAAAACCTGTGTTTTGTGCTTTAAGCGTCTGAAGGATTTTGCGTGAATGATTCTGTCACGGTCACGCTGAAATTCCGTACGCATATCACAAGGAGAAATCTCTTTTAATCTGCCCTTGGTATTGTTTGATAGCGCAGCGTAAGGGGACAGGATTTTTTCTTCATTTAGTTCGGTCATTTCTCTGATTGTCAAATACACTCACCGCCTTTTATATCATATTATCATAATAATATTACATTTGTGTAAAATTGCCAATAAATTACCTTTAAAAATTTGTCAAAATGTGTTTTTTGCAAAAAAATAATTGAATTGCACTTTGTTTTATGTTATAATAAAAATGTTGAATTGTACTCTTGTGATAAAACGCAATTTAATAAATAAAATATATTTCGCTAGGAGGATGAAAATGGCTAAGAAGTTTAAAACCATGGATGGTAACTGCGCTGCCGCACATTGCGCCTACGCCTTTACGGAAGTTGCAGCTATCTACCCAATCACCCCCTCGTCTACAATGGCAGAATATGTAGACCAGTGGAGCGCAAACGGACTGAAAAATATTTTCGGTCAAACAGTTGAAGTTGTGGAAATGCAGTCAGAAGCAGGTGCAGCAGGTGCTGTACACGGCTCCTTGCAGGGCGGCGCTCTAACAACAACATTTACGGCATCACAGGGTTTACTCCTGATGATACCCAATATGTACAAAATTGCAGGTGAATTACTCCCTACAGTTTTCCATGTAAGTGCAAGAGCAATTGCTGCTCACGCCCTTAGCATCTTCGGCGACCACCAGGATGTTATGGCTTGCCGTCAGACAGGTTTTGCATTGCTTGCTTCAGGCAGTGTTCAGGAAACAATGGACTTAGGTGGCGTGGCACACCTTGCTTCAATCAAAGGAAGAGTACCTTTTGTACACTTCTTTGATGGCTTTAGAACATCACACGAAATTCAGAAAATCGAAGTTATGGACTACGAGGACTTGAAAGGCTTAGTTGACTGGGATGCATTAAAATCATTCAAGGATAACGCACTTAATCCTGAGCACCCCGTTCTCCGTGGTACAGCTCAGAACCCTGACATCTACTTCCAGGGCAGAGAAGCTTCAAACATCTTCTATGATAAAATTCCCGACATCGTTGCTGATTATATGAAAGAAATCACAAAGATTACAGGAAGAGAATATAAACCCTTCAACTACTACGGTGCACCTGATGCTACCAAAGTTTTAGTTGCTATGGGTTCTGTATGCGAAGCAATCGAAGAAACAGTTGACTATTTAAACGCTCGCGGCGAAAAGGTTGGTGTAGTTAAGGTTCACCTGTATAGACCTTTCTCAGCAAAATATTTCTTCGATGTATTACCCGAAACAGTTGAAAAAATTGCAGTTTTAGACAGAACAAAAGAACCCGGATCACTCGGCGAACCCTTGTATCTTGACATCTGCAACCTCTTTACAGGCAAGGCGAACGCTCCCAAAATCATCGGCGGTCGTTACGGTCTTGGTTCAAAGGACACAACACCCACACAGATTGCAACAGTTTATGCAGAGTTAGATAAAGCAGAACCCATGAACGGCTTTACAATCGGTATTGTGGACGACGTTACAAACCTTTCCTTGTCACCCGTTGAAAAAATCAACGCAGCTCCCGAGGGTGCTACACGCTGTAAGTTCTGGGGCTTCGGCTCAGACGGTACAGTTGGTGCCAACAAGGACGCTATCAAAATCATCGGTGACAACACAGACCTTTACGCGCAAGCCTACTTTGATTACGACTCTAAAAAGTCCGGCGGCGTAACAATGTCACACTTAAGATTTGGTAAAAAGCCCATCAAGTCAACATATTTGCTTGACGAGGCTGACTATATCGCTTGCCACAAGCCTTCATACATCTATCAGTACGATATTTTAGAAGGCCTCAAAAAAGGTGGCACGTTCTTATTAAACTGCGTATGGTCACCCGAAGAACTTGAGGAAAAATTACCTGCTAATATGAAGCGCTACATTGCAGAGAATGAAATCAAGTTCTATATAATCAACGCAGTTGACATCGCATCATCTATCGGTCTTGGCGGAAGAATCAATATGGTAACACAGTCTGCATTCTTCAAACTCGCTAATGTTATTCCGATAGAAGAAGCAGTTCCGCTCTTAAAAGATGCTATTAAGAAGACCTACGGTAAGAAAGGCGAAAAGATTGTTGCAATGAACTGCGAAGCGGTTGATAAGGCTCTTGATGCTATCGTAGAAATCAATGTTCCCGACAGCTGGAAAAACGCAAAGGACGAAGAAGTTGCTAAAAAGGATGTTCCCGAGTTCATTACAAAAATTGTTGAACCTGTTAACGCACAGCAAGGTAACAAACTCCCTGTTTCAACATTTGCCGGTTTAGAGGACGGCACATTTATGCAGGGCACATCACAGTATGAAAAGAGAACAGTTGCAGTTTCAGTTCCCTCCTGGGATAATGAAAAGTGTATTCAGTGTAACCAGTGTTCACTTGTTTGTCCCCACGCAGCAATCCGTCCTATTCTCTTAACAGAAGAAGAAGCTGCCAAAGCCCCTGAAACCTTCTTCACAAAGGATGCTATAGGCCCTCAGCTCAAAGGACTTAAGTTCCGTATTCAGGTTAGTCCCAGAGATTGCTTGGGTTGTGGAGTTTGTGTAAATACCTGTCCTGAAAAGGTTCAGGCGCTAAAACTTGTTCCTGTTGATGCGGCAGTTGAAGAAAATGCTGAAAACTGGGATTACGCAATGACAGTTTCTGTTAAGGACAACTTAATGGATAAGGGTACGGTTAAGGGTTCACAGTTTGCAAAGCCTCTCTTAGAGTTCTCAGGCGCTTGCGCAGGTTGTGGCGAAACACCTTATATTAAGTTAATCACGCAGCTCTTTGGTGACAGAATGATGATTGCAAACGCAACAGGTTGTACCTCAATCTGGGGCGGTTCTGCACCGTCTATGCCTTACACAAAGAATGCAGAGGGCAAAGGTCCTGCATGGGCTAACTCACTCTTTGAAGATAACGCAGAATACGGTCTTGGTATGGCTGTTGCTGTAAGAAAAATAAGAGAAACTTTAAAAGCTAAGATGGAAGATGCAATTGCTGCCGGTGTTGACGCTGCGACAGCTGACGCATTCAAGGCTTGGATTGCAGGCATGAATAACGCAGAAGAGTCAAAGGCTGCAGCTAAAGCAGTTGAAGAAGCACTCAAATCAGCTGATATGTCAATTGCAGGCGTTTCCGATGTTGCAGATCGTACAGACTTCTTAGTTAAGCGTTCTAACTGGGCGTTTGGCGGCGACGGTTGGGCATACGACATCGGTTACGGCGGTTTGGACCACGTTATCGCATCAGGCGAAGACATCAACATCTTCGTTGTAGATACAGAAGTTTACTCAAATACAGGCGGTCAGTCATCAAAGGCTACACCTACAGCAGCTGTTGCAAAATTTGCAGCAAGCGGTAAGAAAGTTAAGAAGAAAGACTTAGGCATGATTGCTACAACATACGGTTATGTGTATGTTGCACAGATTGCACTCGGTGCTAACCCCTCACAGGCAATCAAGGCAATTCGTGAGGCTGAAAGCTATCCCGGTCCTTCTTTAATCATCGCTTACGCTCCCTGTATCAATCACGGTATCAAGGCAAAGGGCAATATGGCTAACTCAATCGCAGAAGAAAAGAAAGCTGTTGAGACAGGCTACTGGCACTTGTGGAGATACAACCCTCAATTAAAAGATGAAGGCAAAAACCCCTTCATTCTGGATTCTAAGGAACCCACAGGTCAGATTCGCGACTTCTTAGAGGGCGAAAACAGATACTTGATGTTAAAACAGGCATTCCCTGAAGTAGCAGAAGACCTCTTCACCAAGGCTGAAAAAGACTTGTTGGAAAGATACGAAAACTACAAGAGAATGGCAGAATAATTAAAAACTTAGCCCCACGCAATTGCGTGGGGCTTTTCTTGTTTTTATCATTATCTGTAGGCTGAGAAAAAATGGTACAGAATAAACGAACTGAACCCGCAGGGGATACCCGAAGGCGTACGATGGTACGCCGAGAGGTGAGGTTCGTTTAAGTTCAAAACATAGATTAAAAAGGCACTCCTACGGAGTGCCTTCATCTATTTATAATAAAATATTTATTGTTTTGAACGGTTATGTGCCGTTTTTTAAAGCCTGGTTAGATTATTTATTCATATACTTTGCAACTTCTGCAGCAACAAGTTTTGTGATTTTTTCTAAATCTGTTGTAGAAAGACCAGAAGTGCCTGCAATGCCACCGTCAGCTTTGTTGCAGCTACCGAAAAGTTCTAACTTATTCATTGTAGCAAGTTTTACAGCTTCAACTGCGGCAGGGATTAAATCGATGATACCCTTGTTCATATCTGAGAACTTCTTAAATTCTGCTTCAACAGCAGCGACATTGATGTCAGTGAAGATATTAACCTTGCTGATACCGTCATGAATTGCCTGACGGAAGTCATTGTCTGTAAGACCTGAACCACCGTGAAGAACCAAAGGAACATCAACAGTCTGAGCAATTGTGCGGATTCTCTCAAAGTCAAGTTTGGGAGGTAATTTGTAAGCACCGTGTGCGTTACCTACAGCAATAGCTAAAGCGTCTACGCCTGTTTTTTCAACGAAATCCTTAGCAAGACCGGGGTCTGTAAAGAATGCTGAGGGGTCAGCCAAGTGTGAGCTACCCTCTGCTGAGCCTTCGTTGTCACCAACATGACCTAACTCGCCTTCGATTGTAGCACCGTATGAGTGAGCAATGTCTGCCATTTCCTTTACTTTACGAACATTTTCTTCATAAGAGTCTGTTGAGCAGTCGTACATTACAGAGCTGAAGCCCAGTTTTAATGCTTTAACTGTCATATCGTATGTAAGACCGTGGTCAAAATGTACAACAACAGGAACAGAAGCCTTCTTTGCCATAGGAACTAAGTAGTATGAAACTTCTTCCAAAGGACCGTAAGGGAGTAAAACTTCCGCTGTACCCATGATAACAGGCGAGCGTCTTGATTCTGCTGCTGCGATAATACCGCGTGCAAGTTCTAAATTTACTGCGTTAAAAAGACCTACTGCGTACTTATTTTTCTTTGCCGGTCTTAAAACTTCATTCATGTTAACTAACATTTATTATACCCTCCTTGGTGTTTCAAAAATATTACAATAATATTATACAACACCAAAAACATTTCGTCAATAGTTATTTTTGTTTTTGTGGGATTTTTGTTGGATTTTTTTGTTTTTCTGTGAATGACTAACGAGGAATAGGAAAAAAAGATTCAGAATGGACAAACCGAACCCGCAAGGGGTGAGCCCCGAAGGCGTACAAGTGTACGCCGAGAGGTTCGGATTGTTCATAGCAAAAGACACTAAAAAAAGAAGAGAATCGCTGTAATGCGATTCTCTGCATAATTTTAAAATAAATACAACATTTTGTCTTTTGCGGTCTGGACTTTTTCAACATTCCTCATTACAGTTTATTACGAATGATTTTACCGCTTGTTGTCTTGGGCAATTCATCACGGAACTCAACAATTCTGGGATATTTGTAAGGAGCTGTGTGCTCTTTTACATAAGCCTGAATTTCTTTTTTGAGTTCGTCTGAGGGCATTGTATCCTTAGTCAAAACGATACTTGCCTTAACAACCTGACCGCGAACAGGGTCGGGAGCAGCTGATACGCCACATTCCACAACATAGGGAAGCTCCATAATAACGCTTTCGATTTCAAAAGGTCCTATGCGATAGCCTGATGACTTGATAACATCGTCAACACGACCAACATAGTAGTAGAAGCCGTCCTCATCACGATAAGCAACATCGCCTGTGTGATAAAGACCGTCATGCCAAGCGGCCTTTGTCTTTTCTTCATCTTTATAGTAACCTTTAAAGAGACCGCAGGGAACTTTCTTGTCTGTACGGATAACGATTTCGCCGTTTTCACCTGTTTTAACGGAATTGCCATCGGCATCAACTAAATCAACATCATAAAGGGGAACGGGCTTACCCATTGCACCCAGCTTAAAGGTGTCGCCACAAAGGTGACCAATAACGCAGGTGGTTTCTGTCTGACCAAAACCTTCCATAATTCTGAGTCCCAGCTGTGATTCAATCTGGCGGAATACTTCAGGATTTAACGCCTCACCCGCTGTTGTTGTGTGCTGAACAGAGGACATATCGTACTTTGTGATGTCTTCCTTGATTAACATACGGTACATTGTCGGAGGCGCACAGAATGTTGTGATATGGTACTTTGCAAACATAGGCAGGATATCTTGAGCGTCGAATTTATCGAAATCATATACAAATATTGCTGCTTCGCACAACCACTGACCATAAATCTTGCCCCAGGCAGCTTTAGCCCAGCCTGAGTCAGAAATTGTGAGGTGTAACCCTTCAGGGTCAACACAGTGCCAGTAGTTTGCTGTGTGGAAATGTCCCAAAGGATATGTGTAGCTGTGAAGCGCCATTTTGGGATTGCCTGTTGTACCTGATGTAAAGTACATAAGCATATCGTCCGAACCGCAGGGAGAATCCTCGCGGCGCTCATATACATCTGAAAATCTTTTTGCTTCTTCGTCAAGGTTTTTCCAACCGTCACGAGTGCCGTTTACGATGAGCTTGTTCTTTAAGGTGTCAATACCCTTTGCGCCCTCATCGGCTTCTTCGCACATTACGCCCTGAGCGCTGCAGATAATTGTGCAAACCTCAGCTGCCTCAAATCTGTACTGATAATCGTGAGCTTTTAAAAGGTTGGATGCAGGAATTGCTACAGCACCGATTTTGTGAAGTGCCAAAAGCGAAATCCAGAACTGATAGTTACGGCGGAGAACAAGCATAACCTTGTCTCCTTTTTTGATGCCGAGTGATTCAAAGTAGTTTGCATATCTTGCAGATTCACGCTTTAAGTCAGAGAATGTAAAGCGGCTTTCTGTTTTGTCGTTTGCAACATGCAGGAGTGCCAGTCTTTCAGGCTCTTTATCTGCAATGGCATCAATAATATCAAATGCAAAGTTGAATTTCTCTGTGTTTTTGAAGTCGATTGCGGTGAGCTTGCCGTTTTCGTCAACCTCTGTATCAATAAAGTTGTGATAGAGTCTGCCGGGCTTTCTGTGAACTTTAACGACTTTTCCCTTGTTGGGGTGTTTTTTCTTCTCATCGATTGCAGCTTCGCCCTTGCCACCTGCTAAAACGATAGCGTAAAACTCCATATCGCTACCACCCACAGCAATCATACCGTGGGGTGTTGATGAATCATAATAGATAGAGTCGCCCGCATTTAAAATTTCTGTATGCGAGCCAATCTGTATTTTCATCTGACCGCGTATTACGATGTCTAATTCCTGACCGTCGTGAGCAGTAAGCTCTATTGCTTTGCGTTCAGCCTCTGCATCATATGGGCAAGTAACATACAAAGGCTCTGACACTCTGTTTTTAAAATCGCCGGCAAGCGCCTGATAAACCATGCCGTGGGCTCTTTGAATAACTGCACCGTTACCTGCACGAGTTACTGTGTAATGTTTAAGCTTGGGGCTTGAACCTTCGATAATATCTGTTACATTTACATGGAAAGCAAGCGCACATCTGTAAATAAAAGCAAAGCTTAAATCGTGCTCACCCTCCTCGCAGGCAGTATATTCTGCCACGCTGACACCGGTAAGACGCGCCATTGTTTCAACTGAGATCCCTTCGATTTGACGAAGCTCGCGAATACGTGAAGCAACTTCGCCAAGCTTTAAATCCAAGCCTGTCATCTGTGTGTCCATTTTATCAATCCTTTCATTATCGCGGGGCAAACAATAAAAAACGCCCCAAAGATTAGTTCTTTGAGACGAGATATTTCCCGCGGTACCACTCAAATTGTGTAAATACACCACTTCAGGCGCCAACACGCCCTATGCACTAACGCAGCCGTCTCGGAAAGGGTCTACTCGTGAAACTCACTTTCTTCCTTTCAGCTCAGGAGCTACAACTTAATGTTCTGCCTTATTGGCTCGCACCTACCGCCAATTCTCTCAAAGGTTTTACAAAAAGCACTCTCCGTCAAAGCTTTTTTCTATGAAATTATTGTCATAATAACATAAATGTCCCGATTTGTCAACATTTTTGAAAAAAAATTTACAACTCATCCTTAATGTGCTAAAATAAAGGTAGGTGATGATTATGAAGCTTATAGTTTGCCTTGATGAGGCACAGGGAATGGCGTTTAACAATCGACGCCAGAGCCGCGACAAAGAAGTAATTAAAAAAATAAACGAAATCGTGGGCGAAACCCCACTTTACATCAACGAATACTCCCGTGATTTGTTTGCTGACGGTATAATAGGCGCGGGTGACGGTTTTTACTTTGCAGAGGTAGATTTGCCAAAAAGCACACCTGATGAAATCTACGCTTTTTACTGGAACAGGCTCTATCCTTCGGATTTGAAGTTTTGTATTGATTTATCACTTTACGATATGACAGATACCTGTGAATTTGCAGGCTTATCGCATGAGAAAATCACACTTTGTCACTACAGGAGGAAAAAATCATGAAACTTTTGTCAATTATACTGTCACTTTTTATTGCTACAGGCATTGCAGGCTGCAACACTAAAAACGAACAGGTTCAAAACATACAACCCACTCCCCCTGCTGTAACACAACAGGAAAGTACTGAAACTGCTCCCTCACCGGAGCAACCTTCTCAGGATACATTTTCATTTGATGAAATTGCTGAATACTCCGGTAATCCTTATGTTGTGGTAAACGGCAATGTTCCTTTTCTTAATATTGACAGCACTGCCTACACCTCATACGAAAGTTACTCCCCGCTTGATAGCCTTGGGCGTTGCGGTGTGTGTATAGCATCGGTAGGGCGTGATATTATGCCCACAGAGGCGCGCGGCGACATTGGTTCAGTAAAACCCACAGGCTGGCAAAGCGTAAAGTACGACTTCGTTGACGGAAAGTACCTTTATAACCGCTGTCATTTATTGGGATTTCAGTTGACCGGTGAAAATGCTAACGAGCGCAACTTAATTACAGGCACCCGCTCAATGAACACACAAGGTATGTTGCCCTTTGAAAATATGGTTGCCGACTATGTGAAAGAAACAGCTAATCATGTGTTACTTCGTGTAACACCGCATTTTGAAGGTAACAATCTGTTGGCATCAGGGGTGCTGATGGAAGCAATTTCTGTTGAAGATTCAGGTGCAGGCGTTATGTTTTGCGTTTATTGCTACAACGCAGAACCGGGTGTTGCCATAAACTACGAAAACGGCGACAACTGTGAGGACACAAACGCACCCATTACAGAAGAACCTGCTCAACAGGAACCGCAAAACACATATATACTGAACACCTCAACCAATAAATTTCACTATCCATATTGCCACAGCGTAAAACGAATGAGCGACAAAAACAAACAAACCTACACAGGCTCCCGCCAAAGTGTAATCAATATGGGATATAGCCCCTGCGGAAATTGTAAACCGTAAGGACTTTAGAAAAAAGCGCATAACCGCTCATAAGAATAGCATAAAATAAAGAAATAACTGCGGGGCGGACGGAAAATAGTGCAGATTGGACAAACTGAACCGAAGGGTTACCCGAAGCTGTACATAGGTACAGCGAGAGGTGAAGTTTGTTCAAAACACAAGGCAATAAATAGAAGGAATTCGTCATTTGACGAATTCCTTCCTTTAGTTTTATATTATTTTAACTTTCTTGCCTTAATCAAAAGCCTTCGTTATTCTTTTTGCCTTGTGTGGTGTGCGCATTTTACTATCGCCCTACTTATTCATTTTATCCAACACTAGGTTATATCCATCTGCGCCGTACTGCAAGCATTTATTAATGCGGGCAATGGTAGCAGACGACATTCCTGTTGCCTCCTCGATTTCCGTAAAGGTCTTTTTGTCCTGCAAAAGCTTTGCTACGGTAATTCTTTGTGCCATTGAGGATATTTCCCTCACAGTACAAAGGTCGGTGAGGAATTTTTCACATTCTTCTTCCGTTTCCAAAGAAAGAATCGCACGGGAGAGGATTTTTATTTCTTCTGTGAGCTTCATTATAAATCCTCCGTCTGCTGTGAAAAGCTGGTAATAAACTCTTTTGTTCTGGGATTTTGGGGATTTGTAAAAATCTGCTGAGGCGTGCCTTCCTCTGCAATTATGCCCTCATCCATAAATATGATTTTGTCGGAGATATTCTTGGCAAAATTCATTTCGTGAGTAACGATAATCATTGTCATGCCAAGATCTGCGACTGATTTTATAACCTTTAAAACCTCGTTTGTAATCTCGGGGTCTAATGCTGATGTAGGTTCATCAAAAAGCATAATTTTGGGTTTTAGCGCCAAAGCTCTACATATCGCCACACGCTGTTGCTGACCACCTGAGAGTTCACACGGGTAGTTATTATATTTATCAGAAAGTCCTGCACGGTCCAAAAGTGCTTTTGCTTCTAATTCAATCTCTGATAAAATTTCTTTTTTGTTCTTTTTATAATCTTCCTGTTCTTTTGCCAAAAGCTTAGG
>Ga0233360_1000068_pt1 | contig 26934 bp, 29 predicted proteins | sample ElkDunMinimDraft_20_FD_180671 | JGI IMG/M metagenome (GOLD analysis project Ga0233360, IMG submission 180671) | Fecal eukaryotic communites from dung pellets of Tule Elk in California, USA - Elk Dung A0 | ecosystem: Host-associated > Mammals > Digestive system > Large intestine > Fecal | place...
GAGACCTATCCACACCTCCTTGTACTTCCTGCCTGGAGCATTAGAGAGGTTGATGGAGAGAATCTGTGCACGCTCCTTGTCGGTGAGTCCGAGCAAAGCCTGTATCTCATCGAACTTGTTCACATACTTACGCTGGTCAAGAAGAATCTTGCAGTCGCTGTTGTTGATGATGGTACCCTTGACAATCGAAGACGATATGATGTCCTCGACCTCCTGAGTGACCACAACGGCCTCGCCGAAGAACTTACGCACGGTCTTGAAGAGGTACTTCAGGTACTCGGCCATGCCCTCCTTACTGATGGCTTTCCACGCCTCCTCCAAGAGTATCATCTTGCGGATGCCCTTCAGCCTACGCATCTTGTTGATGAAGGTCTCCATAATGATAATGGTCACTATCGGAAAAAGTACCTTGTTGTCCTTGATGTTATCCAACTCGAAGACGATAAACCGCTTGTTCAAGAGGTCCAGCTGCTTGTCAGAGTTAAGGAGGAAATCATACTCGCCACCCTTGTAATATGGTTCCAAGACATTGAGGAATCCCCACACATCGAAGTCCTTCTCGCGTGTACGCTTCTCTTTAAGTATCTCCTGATACTCGTCACGGATAAACTCATAGAAGGTGTTGAACGAGGGCTTGATGCTCTTGTCCGTGCGGATACGCTCCAAGAAGAGGTTAACCGCATTGGAGAGTGCCACCTCCTCGGCTCTCGTCGGTGGCTCATCGTCCCTTTTCCACAGCGTAAGGATAAGTGTCTTGATGGACTCCTTCTTCTCAATGTCGAACACACCATCCTCGACATAGAAAGGATTGAAGGCTATCGGATCACTCTCCTCGTAGGTGAAGTAGATGCCGTCCTCGCCACCTGTGCGTGCATTGATAAGGTTGCACAACCCCTGATAAGAGTTACCCGTATCGACAAGCAGCACATGAGTACCTTGCTCGTAATACTGCCTTACCATATGGTTGGTGAAGAAGGACTTTCCACTGCCCGAAGGACCGAGGATGAACTTGTTGCGGTTGGTGATGATACCACGCTTCATAGGCAAATCCGAAATATCCAGATGGATAGGCTTGCCCGTCAAGCGGTCCACTATACGCATACCGAACGGAGAGAGTGAATCCTGTCCTGTGGTCTCCTCAATGAAGAGGCATAGTGCCTGCTCGATAAAGGTGTAGAAGGACTCCTCGGCAGGAAAATCTCCTGCATTGCCGGGGATAGCAGCCCAGAAAAGCGTAGGTGTATCTACCGTATTGTGTCGGGGCTTGGCCTCCATCAGGGCAAGCTGACTGCCTACATCGTTCTTCACACGCTTCAGTTTCTCTCGGTCATCGCTCCACGCGAAGACATTGCAGTGGGCACGGATAGCCGTGAGCCCCTGGCTGTGTGCCTCGTTCAGGTACTCTTCAATCCACTCGCGGTTAATCTGGTTGGAGCGGCTGTAACGCGATAACGAGTGCATATTGCGTGCTGTCTGCTCGAACTTACGCAGCATCTCCGCAGAGTCATCAATGAAGAGGTACTGGTTCACGATGTGGTTGCAGGTGAGCAATACTCCGATAGGTGCGGCAAACGAGAGACGGCAATCGCTACGGTCTGTCGAGAGACGCTCGTAACGGCTGTCGGTAGCCACGCTTGTCGGTAGGTCTTCGGGATCGGAGAGCGTATGCAGGCAGAGGTAGTTATCACCAATCTTCATCTCGCCAGCTCCGAGGGTGATGTCCTGCAAGCAGGTGGTATCCTCCTGCGAGAGCGAGAAATACTTCTCGATGATGCCCGCACTTGACTCCGTGCCTGTAATCTCATCGCCCGTAAGTCGGGTAAGCGTGATGAATCCGCTGTCGTTGATGATACGCTCGAACTGCTCGCAACACTCCAGGAATCGGCTTACCGCCTCCTTGTCCTGCATTTCCTTCGGGATGATGAAGCCACGGGTAAGGGCATTGAAGCTGCTGGTTGTGCGGCTATGCTCTTTGGTGGTCTTGGTGAGGAACAGATAACAAGTGTGCTTCAGGTAAGGACGCTCGTTGAAGTGTCGCTCGAAAGAGCGGCTGAGGAAACTCAAATCTTCCTTCTGCAACTCGGGTGTGTAGCTCTCCTCAATGAAGAAGTCCTGCTTATGCACGATACTGTAGTTCGGCAAGACCCTTACCGCCTTGGCCCATGCCGAGTGTATCGCCTCATACTCCGCCTGTGTGACGGTGAAGAGTTCGGGAAGCTCCACACGATAGCAGACCGTGATGTCGGCATCCTTGCTGATGATGCAGTCGTGCTCAACCGACAGAATCGGGAACTTGCTTTCGAGGGTAGCTGCTTTCATTACATTTCTCATGACTTTCTGTTTTTGAGGTTAGGAATAATCAATCGCAAGAATCGCTTACGGTTGATGATGTAGCGGGGATGGTTCCGTGCAGCCTGCATCTTCATCAAACCCCACTCGCCATACTTGGCATTGAGGTGGAAGGTCGCCCAGACAAGTACCGAAGCGGAGACAACTCCGAGTGCGATACATATCCATTGGTTTACGCCTGCCATATACAGCACCATAAAGGCTATGAGTATGGCGAGCAGACCGCCGGCGAAGATGAAGAGGTATTGGCTGCGTAGCCCCTTGAACTCGGGGCTACGACCAATCCCTTTGTTTATTTGATAGACCGCCATATTAGAGGAAGAATGAACGGAGAATAGTGGCGGCTACAATGAGGAAGATACAGGCACCGAACCAAGAGGCTGCGGTCTTCGAGGTGTCGGGGTCGCCCGAAGAGAACTTCGAATAGACCTTTACACCACCGATGAGACCGACTACGGCTCCCACTGCGTAAATCAACTTGGTACCGGGATCGAAATACGATGTTACCATGTTGGTAGCCTCGGTGATACCTGCGATACCGTTACCCTGTGCGTAAGCACCTACTGTTGCGAGCATAAATGCTGCTGCGAATAATACTTTTTTCTTCATACGTCGAAATGTTTTTTAGTTATACAAAAAGTGATTTCGACTGCGAATATATAGTACTTAATCCATTGATTTTCAAATCGGTCTATACACGTCATAACGTGTCATCAGATGTCATAGCAAGGGTGTTTTGGAGGGGAAAAAAGAGTGTTTGTATGGTACAAACCGTTGCTACTTTTACCGCAAAAACAAAGGATAAGTTGCCACAAAAACAAAGTGTAATACATCACAAATTCAAAGGATAAAATGCCACAAAAACACAGGATATGTTGCGAGATAAAAAAAGAATTGCTATTTTTGCACAAATTAAAATCAAGTTCTGATATGGATTATTTAAGAAGAATAGCAGACGAGGAACTATCCTTGAGATTAGAGGCTTTTGGTGCAGTACAAATCAATGGACCAAAATGGTGTGGAAAGACTACAACAGCAGAACGACAAGCAAAGAGTGTGGTTAAATTGCAGGATCCGGATAAGCGAGCAGGCTATTTAGCTACAATCAGGACAAAACCGTCTATACTTTTGAAAGGTGAAACACCAAGACTTATTGATGAATGGCAAGATGCTCCAATACTTTGGGATGCTGTAAGAACAACAGTTGACCAAAGGAAACTTAAAGGTCAGTTTATTCTTACCGGTTCTACCGTTATAAAGAAAAAGAACGAAAAGGATACACCAGAAGAGGAAAGAAGAATGCATACAGGAACCGGTAGAATTTCTACAATGACAATGTATCCAATGAGTCTGTATGAGTCAACAGAATCTTCAGGTGAGATATCTTTTCTTGAGTTGTTTGATAATAAAGATTTAGATATTGACGGTGTTACATCCAAACTTTCTATTGAAGAACTGATTATGGTGGCTTGTAGAGGTGGTTGGCCTGATTCCTTGAGTGTAACAAGTGATAAAGCTAAACTGCTTATAGCAAAAGACTATCTAAACAAGGTTTGTAATGAGGACATCTCTAGTATAGACGATGTACAACGTAACCCAGAGTTAGCTAGACTGATATTACGTTCTTATGCTCGAAATCTATGCACTTTGGCAAAGAAATCTGCAATGTTGGAAGATGTAAAAGCGGAAATGGAAACAACAGCGCAATCCACTTTCGATGAGTATGTTGATGCATTAAAGCGTTTATTCGTAATAGAAGATATTGAAGCCTGGTGTCCTGCTATTCGTTCTGCATCTGCAATAAGATCAAGTAAAAAAAGATGCTTTATAGATCCGTCTATTGCCGTTGCAGCTATGGGTGCATCTCCTAAAACTCTTGAATTGGACTTAAAGACATTTGGATTCGTATTTGAGTGTATGTGTATTCGCGACTTAAAGGTCTATTCTCAATCTATGGGAGGTAAAGTGTCTTATTACCATGATAGGTATGGACTTGAAGCAGATATAGTTTTACATCTTGATGATCAGCGATATGCACTGATTGAATGTAAACTTGGCAGTAGAGACATTGATGAAGGTGCAACGCATTTGCTTGAGATGCAAAAATTAATTCGTGAGAAGAATGAAACAGAGAAACAAATGCCTCTTCGAGAACCAGACCTCCTCATTGTATTGACTGGTGGTGAAATTGCCTATACTCGCGAAGATGGTGTTAAGGTAATTCCTCTTGGCTGTCTTAAGGATTAAAGTAATTAGCCCATAAACATTCACTATCAACTTGTAATAATCTAAATATAGCAAGGCAAGAATCATAATGCACGAGGCATTACGATACTTGCCTTACTCGTTAATTGGTATAGCGGAAACCATATAAAAACGCTGGCACCACGATTCACATCGTAGTGCCAGCAATGAAGAAAAAGAAACAAAATAGTAGCAACAAACCAAATCGCGTATTATGGAGAGTTAGGGTTTAGACATACTTTTTGATATTAAAATCCTTGATTTTTCGTTCTCGTCTTTTGGACTCTGGCAGAGGTCTGCCGAACTCATCCAAATAATCGAAAAGCAATCTATCAATCTTTTGCTGGTCGGCAAGTTCATTTTCAATGAGTCGCAGGAGTTCTGTTCCTGGCAACTTGTGAAATATCGTTTGAGCTGCACGAAGACCATTTTCATCAGAGTGTGTATCCGAGTTCAACACATCTACCATATTGTTCATCTCCTCATAGGTCATAGAGGTGTCAAAATCAGGGTCAGGCAAAATACCTTCAGGCTCCATCAACTCTTGCATGTCCTCTTCGGTCAAACCCTTTTGAGGCTCAATGTTATCCTCTACATCATCGGGGTTGACATCCTTATCCACAAGAAGTTCTACCTGTTTCAACTCCAACGAATGTGTGGGTATAGTGCGGGCAGCATTAATATCCTCATAGTAGATAATGTTGGATTTACCCATTACCTCATTCGGATCATCATCAACGGGAGGACTCTCTTCTACCTTCTGAGATATTTCTGCTTGTATTGGTTTAGGCTTATCCGTAGGCAAATCCTTACCGTATATTTTCTTACGCCTTTCACGCTTGGCTTTATCAGCCATTCGTTTCTTTCGGTACTTCCATAATCTAACACGAGCTATGCGTGCCCAGTTATGCAGTTTATCCCACAAACCGTAAATTTTGCGGCAGAACAAGAATACCCAAAGATGATAGAATATGAATAAGGCACACAAGACCTTAACAGCGAAATATATCTTTGCCTCCATAACTACATGATTTTTGCTCTTTCGTCATTATACATCTTGATAATCTCAGGCTTGTATCTGTCTAAGTGGTCTGCAACAATGTTGCTGACAAATCCCGATATAGTAGCCTTGGGGTCAATTATAGGCAACAGACTCCTAATTAAATCCAAATCCTCCTTATCAATGTATACACGAGAGCGATTAGGAATTCGCTTACATTTCAAGAATTGCTTCCTATAGAAACTGCATTTGGAGTCAATGCCTGCATCCTTTGATATAGTATCTAATAAGGACTTTATGGCTGTTTGCTCTTTCTCTGCATATGATTCAACAACCTCCTTAGGTTTAACGATTACTTCTGCCGATTCCGTCGGCATAGTAGATTCAGAAGAATCTTCAACCTTCGGTTTGCGTTTCCAAGGCCACTTGCGATTTTCAAGTTTCTCGATTTCCTCTTTTGTCAGAGGTCTGCTAGTAACTGTAACTCCTACTTTCAATATTATAAGGAGCATAAGCATAATTACTGATGTAATGATAGATACAATGAGTAAAATTTCGATTAAGTGTGTCATAATTACTTGTTGTTTAAAAGGTTATTAATTTCGTTTGTTAAAAGGTTATCCATCTCATCACGGTACTGCTCCAAATGAGCATTGACGATGTTGTCTATATACCTTGATATATTGATGTTCGGGGCCACAACCGAGAGAAATCTCCGTACCGCATTATGTGTTTCCTGACTTAGATAGGTCTGCTGCCTATGTTGCACGGTTCCTTCGGTCAGGAACATCTTGCGGTAATCGAAGGAATCCTCTTTACGCTTTTTAGGTTTAACGGTTGCCTTCTCCTGCACTGCGACAGGCGGTTTCTCCTCTGGTGGAGTTTCCACGACTTCAGCAGTCTTGGTTTCTGCGGGAGGTGGTGCATTCTCTTTCTGCTTAGTTCTCCCGAAGATGGGGATATCTCCTGCCATAATCTCCTTGAGCATATCCTCATCGACTTCGATTTTCTTCTTTGCCATAGCTATTTCAGATTAAGTTTCACAATCAGTTCTTCTGCCAACTCTGCCAATCCGCTACCTTTGAGCGCCTTTGCAGGTGGAGGCATCAGCGTACATCTGAAATAGTTCTTCGTCAGTAGCGACAGCTCCTTGTCGTAACGGTTGGTATGAGGAACAACGGTATCCAAGACTGTCAATCCCATCTTCTTCATGATAAGGTTGTAGGTGTCGAATACCTCGGTAGAGGCACGACCATCCTTCTTGTTCCAGAAGAAGAGGAAATCCTTGACGGGAACATCTTTTCGCTCCTTGCTGTAGTCAATGACCGTGATTGAGAAAGCAAGGCTGCTCTGCATAACGATACGGTCCGGAGCAATCGGAGTAATGACATAATCCATATTTACAATGGTGTTGAATACTCCGCGAGAGTTCACCGTACCCGGAAGATCTACAATAATCAAATCGTAGTCGCCCTCCTTGGCTAATTTGTCCGCAGCATCACGGGCTTTCTCTGCCTCAGCTCCCACTATGGGATAGGCTTTCTTTTGGATACGGTTCCATTGGTTGATCATCTGCTGCTTAAAGTACTCGCTGTTCTCCACGGTACGCATATCTCGTTCTTTCAAACGGATTAAACTGTACTGCGGATAATCGCAATCTACAACAGCCACATTAAGTCCTTTAAGGTAGTGGTAATACCCGGCGAGCAATATCGTCATAGCCGACTTGCCGACTCCGCCTTTCTGGTTGCACATAGCAACGAACACTGGATTTTTCTTCATGTCTCAAAATTTTTAGTTATACAAAAAAATGTCTTCACTCTTGACTGAGTGGCAGAACGCTTGAAGGGCTTCACTCGTGCTGGCGGTCAATCTATCCATCTCGCACTCTTGCACTCACTCGGTCTCTCAATCTGTCATTCGCTCAGTCGTGCATGATTGCTGTCGTGCCGTCCATCTTTCACTCCATCATTCGCTCAATCTTGCAGTCGTGCACTCGCTCTTTCAAGCAGGCTCTCACTCCATCGTTCAAGCACTCTTTCTATCGCTCATTATGGCACTATCGAGGGCACTTCAGCACTCATTCACACCGCAAAGGAATAGCGAAAAATTGGAATAATCACAATGTCGTCAAGCCTCTGACTATACATGTCATCATATGTCATAACATAGCATATAACTCTCTATTTACCAATATAATACACCTGTATAACTTTGTACCCGAAAGGTCTGTGGACGCACGACGAACGGAGTTTTCGGATGCTTCTCTCTGAGGGGAACGGCGATAGCCAATTTTACGAAGGAAAATTCATGTTCAAGCGAACATAGCAAGTTGTGTTTTGAGGCACCCGAAATGTTTTCGGCACTCAAAACAAACTTGCCACTCGCCTGCGGATCGGGGAGGGATTCACTCCAAAGTCGTGAATCCATAGCGGAAGTTAGTAACCAATAAAATGTAAAAGTATGCAGACGAACAACAGGAAAAACCAAAGAAAAGGTGTAGGCCGGAAACCCAAATTAGATCCAGCTATACATCGCTATGTGGTCCGATTGACATCGGAAGAAAACGGACACTTTGACATCCAATTCCAAAAATCGGGATTCAAGGAGAGGTCGAAATTTCTAAAGGCTCTAATCTTCGAGCGTGAAGTAAAGGTGGTAAAACTCGACAAGGCGGCTATGGATTATTACATACGCCTGACGAATTTCTATCATCAGTTCCAGGCCATCGGCAACAACTACAACCAGACGGTGCGAGCCGTGAAAGCCAACTTCGGGGACAAACGGGCATTCGCCCTTGTCGCCAAGTTGGAGAAAGCCACACTGGAGTTGGTAGTATTGAGCAAACAGATTATCGCCCTCACGCGCGAGTTTGAGGAGAGGCACTTGAACCGTAAAAGCGGAGGTTGATATGGTGGCTAAAATCAACAGAGGTGCTTCGCTCTACGGAGCAGTCATCTACAACCAACAGAAGGTAAACGAGGATACGGCACGCATCATAGCGGGCAACCGTATGATTACCGATTCTCTCTACGACCCTGACAGGATTGTCCGTCAAACGATGTTCGCTTTTGAGAGTTATCTCGCTGCCAACCGCAACACCGAGAAGCCTATTCTGCATATATCGCTCAATCCTACATTGGACGACAGTCTTACCGACAGTCAGTTTGCGGATTTGGCAAGAGCCTATATGCAGAAGATGGGCTACGGCAACCAACCCTACATTGTCTATCTCCACGAGGACATAGACCGCAGACATATACATATTGTATCTACCTGCGTGAATGAGAATGGTGAGAAGATAGACGATGCCTACGAGTGGAACCGCTCAATGAAGGCATGTCGAGAGTTGGAGCAGATGTTCGGACTCAAACAGATTGCCGACAAACGCAGGGAGTTGTTGGAACCTTATCTCAAGAAAGCGGACTACACCCGTGGCGATGTAAAGCAGCAGGTATCCAACATTCTCAAGAGTGTTTTCACCTCGTATCGTTTCCAATCCTTCGGCGAGTACAGTGCCATGCTCTCGTGCTTCAACATCGAGGCAAAGCAGGTCAAGGGCGAGTTCGATGGCAAGCCCTATTCGGGTATCATCTACACGATGACCGATGACAACGGCAAGCCTATCTGTACGCCAATCAAGTCCTCGCTTATCGGCAAGCGTTTCGGCTTCGAGGGTGTGGAGAAGCGTATCGCCTACAATGCTCAGGAGTTCCGAGCGAAGAGGTGGCAACCCAAAATCCGCAACGATGTGGCTCTGGCAATGCACGGCTGTCGCGGCAACCGCGAGGAGTTCGTGCGTCTGCTTGGCAGCAAGGGCATTGATGTGGTGTTCCGCGAGAACGATGCAGGGCGTATCTACGGTGTCACATTCATAGACCACCACAATCGTGAGGTCAATAACGGTTCACGTCTGGGTAAGGAGTTCTCGGCAAACAACTTCGAGAAGCTATTCAACTCGCAAGGCGACATTCCTTGGACTGATATGCCGCAAGGATTCTCGGAAAGCCACAGCCTCTCATCGGCAGACCTTGAATCGGGACTGGAGCAAGCCTTCGGAATCTTCTCGTTTGACGCTCCTACAAATGATCCGCAGGAGGAGATGCTCGCCAAGCAGTACCAGAAGAAAAAGAAGAAAAAACGCCGTTCACGCGGCATATCGTAAACCAATTTCACTAACCATTAAAACGAATTTATTATGCAACAGGAAGATGACTTGAGAGGATTGGCAAAGGTCATGGAGTTTATGCGTGCCATATCCATTATATTTATTGTAGTACATATCTACTGGTTCTGCTATCAGGCCATCGTGGATATGGGTATCAACATCGGAGTGGTAGACAAGATACTGCTCAACTTTCAGAATACGGCAGGGCTGTTCAGCAACCTACTTGTGACAAAGGTGTTCGCCATCATATTCTTGGCTCTCTCGTGCCTCGGTACAAAGGGAGTCAAGAATCAGAAGATGACCTGGCAGAAGATTTATGCGACCTTCCTCGGAGGTCTTGTACTCTTCTTTATGAACTGGTGGTTGCTCGAACTTCCGTTCTCGCCAATCGTGAATATGGTAATCTATACCATTACAATAACAGCCGGATATATCCTCCTTCTTATGTCGGGTATGTGGATGAGCCGTATGTTCAAACATAACCTTATGGAAGATGTCTTCAATGTGGCCAACGAGAGTTTCATGCAGGAGACACGACTGATGGAGAACGAGTATTCGGTAAATCTGCCTACGAAGTTCACCTATCAAGGCAAGGAATGGGACGGTTGGATAAATGTCGTAAATCCGTTCCGAGCAACTATTGTATTGGGAACACCGGGTAGCGGTAAGTCGTATGCCGTAGTGAACAACTACATCAAGCAGACCATAGCCAAAGGCTTTGCCACATACATCTATGACTACAAGTTTGATGACCTTTCGGTTATTGCTTATAACGAGCTGTTGAAGAATATCGACAAGTACAAGGTAAAACCGAGCTTCTATGTCATCAACTTTGACGACCCACGACGCTCACACCGCTGTAATCCCATCAATCCGAAGTTTATGGTTGATATCAGCGATGCCTATGAGAGTGCGTACACGATAATGTTGAACCTTAACAAGACATGGATTCAGAAGCAGGGCGACTTCTTCGTAGAGTCACCGATTATTCTTTTGGCGGCTATCATCTGGTATCTGAGAATCTACAAGGACGGTAAGTATTGTACCTTCCCTCATACGATTGAGTTCCTGAACAAACCGTATGCGGATATATTTACGATTCTAACATCTTATCCTTCGTTGGAAAACTACCTATCTCCATTTATGGACGCATGGAAAGGTGGAGCTCAAGATCAGCTCCAAGGCCAGATAGCAAGTGCCAAAATTCCGCTTTCGAGAATGATTTCTCCACAGCTCTATTGGGTGATGACGGGCGATGATTTTACCCTCGACTTGAACAACCCCAATGAGCCGAAGATACTCTGCGTTGGCAATAATCCCGACCGCCAGAATATCTACTCGGCAGCACTCGGACTATACAACAGCCGTATTGTTAAGTTGGTGAACAAGAAAGGTCAGTTAAAGAGTTCCATCATTATTGATGAGTTGCCGACCATCTATTTCCGTGGCATCGACAACCTCATTGCCACAGCACGAAGCAACAAGGTGGCTGTATGTCTCGGTTTTCAGGATTACTCGCAGTTGGCTCGTGACTATGGTGACAAAGAGGCAAAGGTTATCCAAAATACGGTGGGAAACATCTTCAGCGGACAGGTGGTTGGCGAGACTGCCAAGAACCTATCGGAGCGTTTCGGCAAGATACTTCAGCAGCGTCAGTCAGTATCTATCAACCGTCAGGACACATCTACATCTATCAATACGCAGTTGGACTTCCTTATACCTGCATCGAAGATTTCAAACCTCTCGCAAGGTACATTTGTGGGTAGCGTGGCAGATAACTTTGGCGAGGAGATTGACCAGAAGATTTTCCACTCACGCATCATTGTGGATAGTGCAAAGGTAAGTGCCGAGACAAAAGCATACAAGAAGATTCCTATCGTAAACGAGTTCAAGGACGAGAACGGCAACGACATCATGCAGGAGCAGATAGAGCGTAACTATTCCCGTATCAAAGACGAGGTTGAGCAGATTGTTCAAGATGAAATGGAGCGTATAAAGGCTGATCCAGAGTTGCGTAAACGACTGTTGCCAGACGAGAAGGACGAAGAGGATAACGATTAGAATCTGTATTCTATTTCTTACCGCAAAGGTTGTTCCGTGCCTTTCGGATTGAGCAAGGTCAAGCCCTGTGGGTGTCGTGGAAAAATCATCCTCGCCCTACGGGGCTTGCGGTATTTTTCCCGCCAACCTTGCACAATCCTGCCCGGAACAGTCAAGGCGGTAAAGAAATAGAATACAGTGCTTCGCCTGTGATGTATAACTTAAATGATAATAGGTATGGCTGAAACGAAGAGCAAATTGAAAGTATGGGATAATATCCCGTCATGGGCTATCTATGCTCTTGAATATGGCATAGAGGAAGATCCCATATTGGAAGCAGATGAAGAGGAAATGATTATAAAGTTCCTTGAAAAGAATTTTCCAAGTGGCTGCATTATGACCGTAGATTGGGAGTCACGAAGAGAGTTTAATCCATTCCCAGCATTTGGAAAACCATGTGCAACTTATAAAGTAACCTTTAATACATTATAGATATGATTAGAATGACATTATCAGAGTATCTCCGCAAACCAAAGGATTATCGTGGAGAATGGGCTACAGAAAGATGGGATTTACCCAACTGGGAAGAAGAACGCAAGAAGTATATGGGCAAGCGTACACTTATGACAAATGTAGATGGTGCTACCTGCTTGGTTGTCGAAGGTCTCAGCCTTGAGATTATTGACGACACCGATTGGAAGAAGCCCGATGCAGTCAGAAAAGAGATTAGTCACCAATGCTTGAAATTCTTCACAGAGCGAGGTATCGAGCCTCACTATGCCGATTGCCTTATCCGCTATAAGGATAACTACGATACAGTTGAAGTGCGTATCGCCATCGGAATGGATTCCGATACCGAAAAGGATGATGACATTTTCTTCTATTGCGACACGCTGGAAGATATGAAGTCACTTGCAGAAATCGGCAGTGAGGACTTTTACATTGCCGACTGCTACGGCTTTGGAGTATATGAAGATTTATTATAAACCCTAAAATATATCGAGTATGAAGATTTTATGTCAAGAGCGTTATGACAAGGCTGTTGCCTACGCAAAGGAAATCAAGAACGACACGCTGCAAAAATGTATTGACCGTTTGAAGCAGTGGGAGGATAATCCAAACTGCCCATGTGAGATTGAGCTATACTATGACTCAGCTCCGCACTCATTCGGATTCCGACAGGTATATCCTGATGGCAGAACGGGTATTGTCGGAGGCTTGCTCTATCACGGCAAGCCCGACCAATCGTTTGCTGTATTGCTGAATCCTATGCACGGGTGGAGTATACACACATAGGAACTGCTAATTCCTATAAATGAGAAAGCCAACTTAGGTCTGTTAATGCAAGCTTAAATTATTATAATTTTATTACGAATTTATTACTAACTCTGATTTAAATCTATTAATTTTGTAGCAGAGAAGATATGCTAGTATAAATTAATTATAATTAATATCAATATAACTTTAAATATTTAGAGATATGGATTTGTTTTTTTGGAGAGCTTACTACCCATTTGTATCTCAGACAAATGTGGAGATGTTAAATATTAAAGCTGTTATTGAACAATTGGGGTTGTTATATCGACATGAATATGAAAATTCTTCAGAATCAGCATGTAAAATCGGTATAAGAAAAATATACGATACATTAGAGCATAAAGTTACAAAACGTCAAATTAAAAGATTTGTAAATATATCTGTAATAAAAGGACAGACAATCTCATTGCCATATAAATTAATGCCTATCTTTAAGACATTAACAAAATTAGTTGATGAAAATAAGTCGTTACATAATTTTTGTAAGAACCATTGTCTTAATTGTGTTAACAATAAAAATAGTAAGTATTGTCGAGAATTACTCATGCCATCTCTTTATGACTGTATTTTAACTCATCAGAATCAAATTAGGTTGAAGAGTCAACGCGCTAAAGAAGAAATCGTTGATCCATTGATGAATTATGATGTTATATGTGAATAATAATTTGGTAATATGGATAATAAATACTATAGAAAGAATGCTCAACTTAGATATCAATTATCGAAAGAACTTGATATCTATAAGCAAAAAAAGGAAGATGCGAATAAAAACAAAATAAATCCCTTTTTTATTCCGATACTATCCGCTCTAATTGCAATTACTACAGCAATTGCAGGTTTTATGGCAAGCAATGAAAATTATGACTATGGCATTAATGCATTTTGGCTTCCTCTGATCGTATCTGCTGTTTTTATACTAGTATATGCACTAATCAAATTCATACTATATCCTATCTTTTTTTTGATTAAGAAAGAAATTAAATACATTATACCCAATAATAAGGAATTCTACAAAAATCTTTCCCAAGTTGAAAAGAAAAAAATATTAGCTAAATTTGATTTTGATATAACAGGTTTAATTCATTTATCTTATGTTATATCTACGGATATAATCGAAGATGATATAACATTAAATGAGTATAATAGAGGAGAAGCTTTATTTTATATTGATAGATGCTTGAGAAAACTGCAAAGCATATTTGTTGATTATGCAGAATACACTCCTGACATATATGAGTATAGAATTAAAAACAACATGGACTTATTGGGCGCAGCAATAATTTCACTCTCTAAATCATATAAGACTGAACAAGACAATCTTAAGTTATACATACATAATGCAATATCATTATTTAACATTATAGGAAAGATAATTAATGACAAATACGCTAAACAATTAGTTATACTAATAGAAGAAAAATAGACCTATATTATTCTAAGCAAAGACTCAAGGATATTTTACACCAATATCTTTGAGTCTTTTTTTTACATGAAATTTAGCACATTTTATTTCCCTATTTATGGTTTATTCTAATTGGTGTATGTGGCGTGAAAATCCCGCTTCACTTGCAAAGTCCCTTCAAGAAGTTAACTCGGAGGGACAATACCTCCACGTTCAAGCCGAGGGTTTTCGGGCAAAAAATTCTCTGCGATAATTTTTCACCCCAAAAAACGCTCCGGTATCGCCGTCCGAGTTGAGACAGAGGTTGGGACTTAGCAAGCGAAGCGACCTACGACGCATAGTACAACAGGTCAAAATCCATTGCGGTAAGATATGCCGCATCTCTATTCTCAACCTGACTGCCATATCTATATTTCATTATAAGGTCTATCAACCACTGCCATCTTTTTAGTGCCCCAATTTTTAAGTGGGGACAAAAGCAGCTCAGCTCTCAACTCTGCATATTACAAAAGTTATTGCTTTTCGGTCATACCACCGCTTTTTTCTCGCACATTTTTTTGCCTTCGTTTTTCTCTCTTTCCGACCTCGTTTCTGTGTGGAGCGTTTTCCCTCTTTTCACCCTTCTTTTGCCCCTTTTCGTGTCTTTGCTTTCGTACCTACTATGACAAGTGATGACACCTTATGACCTGTATAGTCTAACGACTTAAATATCAATGTTTTATCAAATTTTGCTATATATATTTGCAGCGACAACATTAGTTATTAACGCTAAAAACTCACAGTTATGGCAAAGAAAAATGTAAGGGATGACCCCTCAAAAACACAAGTCACCGAGAACCCGCAGATGAGCGATATCGTGCTGGTTTTAGACAAGATGGAACTGCTCATTCAGGCGGTATCCGAAATCAACAAGAACGGCAAGTATTCCACCGTGCCGGCAGACAAAGAGCATCAGAACTCCTTTCTCAAGATCGACCGCTATGCGACCTTCTTCGAGAACTTCCTAAAAAACTTCTGGAGTCAGTTGAAAGACCCTACACACTTCGGTCTTTTCACGATGAAGGAGGAGGAGTTCGACAAACCCGAAGTCAAGCAGGCCATCGAAGACCTTGCCGAAGGTAAGAAAACAAAAGCAGTGGAAGAGTTTCTCAAAAAATATGAGATAATACCCAAAAATCAAACAGAACAAAGTATTAACAATCAAAATTCAGAAGAAATGGCAAAGAAAAATCAAACCCAGCAGCCCGTCGTTGAAGCTAACGACCTGCAGCAGAACAATCAGTATCGTTACAACGAGTCTATGATCAACTGGGACCAGTTGAAGAACTTCGGACTCTCGCGTGAGTATCTTCAGGAGCGAGGACTCCTCGACTCGATGCTCAAAGGCTACAAGACCAACCAGCTTGTACCTATCAACCTTAACTTCGGCTCTGCCGTACTGCGTACTGATGCACGCCTGTCGTTGCAGCAGTCCAATACAGGTGAGGTAGTACTCGCCATCCACGGTATCCGCAAGCAGCCCGAATTGGAGCGTCCTTACTTCGGACACATCTTCTCGGAAGAGGACAAGAAGAACCTTCTCGAAACAGGCAATATGGGCCGAGTGGTGGAACTCAAGGGTCGCAACGGAGAGTATATCCCATCGTTCATCAGCCTTGACAAGATGACCAACGAGGTGGTGGCCATGCGTGCCGAGAATGTCTATATCCCTAACGAGATTAAGGGTGTTCAACTCACCGACCAAGAGAAGAACGACCTGCGTGAGGGCAAGAAGGTCTATATCGAGGGTATGACAGCTAAGTCGGGCAACGAGTTCAACGCCCACATTCAGGTAAGTGCCGAACGTAGAGGTATCGACTTCATCTTCGAGAACGACCGCATCTTCAACCGCACCGCCCTCGGTGGTGTGGAGCTTACCAAGCAGCAGATTGAAGACCTCAATGCAGGCAAGGCAATCTTCGTGGAAGATATGCAGCGTAAGGATGGCGAACTCTTCTCATCGTATGTCAAACTAGATGAGGCGACAGGACGACCTAACTACACTCGCTACAACCCCGACTCGCCCGAAGGTGCAAGAGAAATCTACATTCCGAAGGAAATCGGTGGCGTGAAACTTACCGCTGAGGAGCAGAAAGACCTGCGTGAGGGACGAGCCATCTTCCTCAATGATATGGTGAACAACCGTGGCGAGGAGTTCTCATCGTTCATCAAGGCAGACCTTGAGACGGGACGACTGATGTACTCTCGCACTCCCGATGGCTTTGAGGAGCGTGCCAAGTTCGAGATTCCGAAGGAGATCTTCGGTGCCAAGCTCTCCGGTCAGCAGCGTGCCGACCTTCAGAGCGGCAAGTCGGTACTCGTGGAGGGCATGAAGGGCTTCGATGGCAAGAGTATCACGCAGTATGTCAAGCTGAACGCCAACCAGAACAAGCTGGACTTCTACAACGAGAATCCCGACCGAAACCGCAACGCCTCACAGCGCAATGTGGTAGCCGAGAAACAGGAGAAGCGTCAGTCAAAGGGACAGAGCATCTAATCCGTAAGCAGGATAAGTCAAATCAATGTATAACTCTAAAATGAATTTTAAGATGAACGATAAGAATAAAGCACCTTTCAAGGTGGAAGATGTAAACTGGGACGAACTATCAGGTATCGGTATCCTCAAGGATGAACTCGAACAGGCAGGCGAGCTTGAGACACTGCTCCGAGGCGAGAAGACAGGTGTCGTATCGCTGAGCCTCGTACTCCTCGGTGTAGATGTGGTGATGGATGCCACTTTGCAGCTTGTACGCAAGAACGACTCTCCGCTGCTCGAAATCATCGGTATCAACCCCACGCAGTAACACGATTCCATTACTAACCTGACAGCCGTTTCCCGCACCGTAATCGGGACGGGAGACGGCTTCTTTAATTCCCGAATAATTATGATAGCAATTATAGCAGAAAAGCCAAGCGTAGGTCAGGACATCGCCCGCGTCATCGGTGCAACAGAGAAGAAGGATGGCTACATGGCAGGCAACGGTTATCTTGTAACCTGGACATTGGGACACCTCGTTTCCCTCGCCATGCCATCGGCATACGGATACGGTAAGGCTTCGCATGAGGATTTGCCTATGCTCCCCGAACCGTTCCAGCTTGTGGTAAGACAGATCAAGACCGATAGAGGTATGGTAACGGACATCGGTGCCGCCAAGCAGCTTAAGGTCATTGACGAGGTATTCAGCAAATGTGACAGCATCATCGTGGCAACGGATGCCGGTCGTGAGGGTGAGCTTATTTTTCGATACATCTACCACTACCTCGGATATACCAAGCCCTTCAAGCGTCTTTGGATATCCTCACTCACGGACGAGGCTATCCGTGCAGGTCTGAGCAATCTCAAGGATGGCGAGGCTTACGATAGTCTCTACCACGCTGCCGACTGTCGTGCAAAGGCTGATTGGCTCGTGGGCATGAACGCCAGCCGTGCATTGGCTTTGGCTTCGGGTATGCCGAACAACTCCCTCGGACGAGTGCAGACACCTACGCTGGCGATGATATGCAGCCGCTACAAGGAGAACCGCGACTTCGTTTCCACACCTTATTGGCAACTGCATATCACCCTTGAGCGTCTGGGCGAGTTTCGCCAGTTCGCACATATCGAGGATTTCAAGAGCAAGGAGCAGGCAGAAGCGGCACACGCACGATTCTCGCCCGACTCAACGGCACTCATCACGAAGGTGGAGCGCAAGCGTACCTACCAGCAGGCACCGCTACTTTACGACCTTACCACATTGCAGAAGGATTGCAACACGCATCACGATATGAGTGCGGAGAAAACCCTTTCTGTAGCACAGACTCTCTATGAGAAGAAGTATATCTCATATCCGAGAACGGGTAGCAGATATATCTCGCACGATTTGATGGAGCAGGTCTATGATTCCCTTTGGAAGATTGCCACTATGCCCGAGTTCAAGGAGTATGGCAAGCGTTTCGACTTCGAGCATCTGAATATGCGTAGTGTCGATGATGACAAGGTAACGGATCACCACGCACTCATCATCACAGGCATAGAGCCTGAGGAGTTGAGCGCACACGAGCAGATTGTCTACACAATGATTGCAGGGCGTATGCTTGAAGCGTTCTCGCCACGCTGCGAGAAGGAGTCATTGGTAATGGAGGCGACAGCCGAGGATATGAAGTTCCGTTCACGCTCGACCTCTATCGTCAATCCGGGCTGGCGTGCTGTCTTTGCCCGTAAGGATGATGCCGAGAAGGACGAGACGGAAGCCAACAAGGGTACAGCACGCTTTGCCGAGGGTGAGCAGATTCCGATTACTGGATATGGCACGGCACAGCGCAGGACAATGCCTAAGCCGCTCTACACCGAAGCGACACTCCTTGCCGCTATGGAGACCTGCGGAAAGAACATTACCGATGAGAAGGCGAAGGAGGCCATCAAGGATTTGGGTCTCGGAACACCTGCTACACGAGCCGCCATCATTACCACGCTCTTCAAGCGTGATTACATCGAGCGTTCTGGTAAGGCTCTTGTGCCTACCGAGAAGGGGCTCTACATATACGAGGCGGTAAAGGATATGCAGGTTGCCAATGTGGATCTGACGGGCAGTTGGGAGAAGACACTGCTACAGATTGAGCAGCACACGCTGGAGACACGCTCCTTCATGCACTCCATCGAGAGTTTCACCTCGCAGGTTACACGCGAGGTACTCGGTCTGAAGTTCCCTGCACCCAAACAGCGTACCCTCCCTTGCCCCAAATGCGGTATAGGCAAAGTAATGATACGCCCGAAGGTCGCCAAGTGCGACAATCCTGATTGCGGTCTGCTTGTATTCCGCAAGGTACTGAACAAGGAGCTTAACGAGCAGCATCTGGAACAGTTGCTCTCATCGGGAGCAACCAAGCTGATCAAGGGATTCAAGGGAAAGAAAGGCAACTCCTTCGATGCCGCCGTAGCCTTTGACGATGAGTTCAATGTAACGCTGGCATTTCCCGATAAGAAGAGAGGTAAGAAAAGATGATGTCAGTCATCCCGATTCGTAGGCAAAGGTAGTGAACCGCCCTCATTCCACCCCGCAAGGTCGTGCCGCAGGCGGTTTCGGCAAAAATCATCCTCGCACAGCTGCGGTATTTTTACCGAAAACCTTGCAGGTGGAGGCGTTTCACATCCAAGCCCACGAAATCGGGAACGACTGTTCCCACTAAATAATATAGGATATGAAAACAAATGACCCGACCGTAAGAAAGAGAATGAAGTGGATAGGCATGATCCTTTTAGCCGTAGTAGCAGCATTAGGATTCAGCTATCTATATACAAGAGGTGTATCACCCGTATGGGCTGCTGTTGCCATCGTATGCTTCCCGGGCTTCTTCCGATTCATATACAAGATTGCCTGCATCGTAATGGCTGCACTCATACTCTTTGCTATCCTCAGTTTCTTGGTTTTCTAACATGAATTTAGCTACAAAAAACATCAAAATTTTCCGTCTTTAAGTATGCCTATTTCTGTCAAGATATCTCTTTTTAATTTACTTAATGGACGATTAAGATTCTTAGATGTTTCTAATTCTGTGCCAAATAGCATACGGTAAACATCTGCTTTTGATAATTTATAATATTTCAAAAGCCCATCTAATAAAGTTTGTAGGTATGTATCAGAGTTCTGATAATTAAATTGTAATATATCTTTAACTTCTAAATCACCATGATATCGATAAGCCTCTTTTAATTTGAATACCTCCACCATATTTACTTCTTTCGCATCAGTTAGATTTTCTATTGAAACCTCATATTTCCCTAGTTCAATAGGCATATAACTAAACTTAAATTTTGGTTCATCTGGTGTTGAATCTAAATATGGGTGAATATGTGTGCTTAATTTGAAAATTGCATTTCCTTTAAGAGAACTGTTACAAACGGAACAGCATGGGATCAAATTATAAAGGCTTAACGACATCAGCGGGTATAATTCTTTTGAGAACCAATGGTCTAATTGGGGTCTTGCTATCCTAGACTCATCATTATTTCCCTTATCTTTGGTTATTGTTATTGTATATAGTCTGTTACAATATGTACAGGTATTATGTCCTTGCTCAAATGTAATACGATATGTTCTTGATTTATTTTGTGCTAATTGTCCTTCATAATCAAAAACATCTCGTATTGTAATCAATGTTTTATGATACTTCTTAATTAGTAGCTTTTCGTAGTTACTTCTATTGTCACATTTTTTGCCTTTTGATACTAAGTAGTCATTAAATTCACATTCATTATAACCTGGAATTATTTTACGCATTAACTTATCGTTTAATATATATAACTCTTTTGGCTTCTCAAGAAGTAAACGCTTAACAATAGACAAATCATCTCCACCTGTAGGCAATGTGGGGATTAACACTTTAGATATTCGTTTGTCAAGATTTCCTTTGATTCGGGAAACTAAACTTGTACACATTTTTTTCTCATACCAATCAATCAGATTCTTGGAAGGTGAAGTTAATTTCCACATAACTACTTATTGTTTTCAAGTTCTGCTAATCTTTTCTTTAATTCAGTTATTTCCAGTTCTTTACTATTCGACTGGTACAATTTGTGATATTCCCTAAGTAAGACATTCCTTATAATAGGCTCATCAATAAGCATAATTATATTATGTAATTCTAAATCATTATCTGCGATATTCGCATTCCTATTATTTTGCATTGATTTAATGATTTGCCCAATAACCCAAGATGCGTAATCCCCTATTGAACCATTCTTTAAGAAGAAACTATTTTTAAGCATCTCATGGATATTTGCACCAAATGTACTTAAAGATATTTTCTCTTTATCTCTTATGTCTTTCTTTAAAGCGAGAATATTCCGTGCTGGTATATCTGATAAAACAAACGGTGAATGTGTAACAAAACAAATATTCAAGTTCTTAATGTTTGGTATGTCAATTTGTTTTATTCCATCAAACAATCTTTTCAGATAAGTTCGCTGCAGTTCCGGATGAAAATACAATTCAATCTCCTCCAATATGATATTAAGATGCTCATAAACGACTCTTTGTCCGTTTGTATCAAACCAAACAGAATTTATATTTGACAAATGATATAATAGAGAACTAATAGAATATACCTGCTGTCGCTCTCCAGAACTAAGTGTTTCAAAATGGACATCATCTCCCGTTTCATTATTCTTCAAACAGATGCTTACATCAAATATCGGTGGCGGTACTAAATCATCTATGGAATTAATGAATGATGATTTTTGAGCAAAAACATCGGCTGTTTTTGTGGGGATATTTGAAATATGTATAAATGAATTCTCGTTTATAACATTATCATATATTCCATATACTATATATCCAAGAATCTGGCGAATCTTTTTGGTTATATGTGATTTATCCAAATATAGCCTTTTTATAAGATCCTTTAATACATCATGATTAATCTTGAATGATATACCATGATGGTCTCTGTAAAATTTATTATATTGACGGTAAGTTTTGGATATTTTTAGAGTTTTACAAACTAGATACCCAATGGCTTCGTCATAAAATCTCCTATTACGATATTGCAACAAATCAATAGAAATGCAATCGCTCCAATATGTTATAATAGATTCTCTAAAATCATCATATCCCTTTTGTTGTAATCTCAAAAAACCAATATTCTGTTTCAAATACTTTATATCATATTTTTTATGTTTCAAGTTAAGTTTGAATCCGGTAATATTAAGATGTCCATTGATAGTTCTAAATTCTGAGTTTGGAGCAATTATAAGAGATAATAATCTTTCTCTTGCTAACAGATTTTCTGTATTTATATCAATGTTACCTTCATTTCTAAATGGTGCGAGAACGATAGGAGTCTGATATCCATCGTTTTTATGGAATATTCCATTCAACCAATTCTTTTGCTCTATTGTATATCTCTTTTTCTTGCTTTTGCGTATAAGTTCTTCATACCTATCACTATTACACTCATTTGCAAAGTCATTAGTATTATATGCGTATGAGCTAAAATTTGAGACATATGTATAGAAGAAGTGTTTATACAATTCAGCTATATTGTTTTGAACTTGCCTATTCCTAATTTTCTTAGAACGATATGCTTCAATAGGATACAATTCATTTTCCTCAGAAGTATTGATAGATAATTCATTGTTAAATATGTCCTCTGTATTATATGGCATATACACAACAATAGAATGATCCTCCTTTTCTGCTTTTTTAGAATAACTAGATAAAGCAACATTCCTATTTTCTATTCTGAGTTTGTAAGGTATAGAGTCTATCATGTAATAGAGTTCTCCTCTAATGCCGTCAATATAATGAAGGTGTTGTGCACCTGGGTTTACTTCATATTCACCTATTGTAGCAGCTGCAAAATTATTTATCAATCTGATATAAAATTCAACAACAGAACTTTTACCAGCTCCGTTCTCTCCAACAATGGCTGACACACTGATAGTTGGATTTGATTTATTACCTACAAAATAATCATTATAAAGTCGGTCTTCGTGTAAACGCATTTTTTCTATATGAATATGCCCGTTTTTTTGAATTTCAAATCCGGAGAGAAAGTAATATAACTTTCCAACTTGTAGTTTCCTCTTTCCTACGCTGTCTGCAGATAGAACTCTAATGGCAATCGGTGTTAACATTTTACTCCAAATTAATGATTGTTGTAATATTCTAGCACAAAATTACAACATTCTATTTCTATCGAAGAAGTTTAACAGTAAAATTTAAAATAATACTGCAATACAAGCCATTGGCTGTACCGATGAACTACAGGGCAAAGTTGGCCAATGCTTCTTATCGGACAGCAAGGTCGGGCCACAGGTGGTTTCGGAGAAAATCATCCTCGCCGTGCTGCGGTATTTTCCCCGAAAACCTTGCCTTACCGGAAGCATTAGCCTTAACGCCCTCGTAGTTCAACGGACTGCCAAAGTCCGAGTATTAACCATATAATAAAAGATAAAGCTATGAATCAAGCAATCATCGCAAGTGTACCGATGGCACCGATGCAGATGCCTGTGGTACGTAGAAGAAGAGTAAAGGTCGCAGAACCTGAAATCAAGTTGCCGCCAAGAGGCTCACGAGGTCCGGTACATATATCGGAGTTGCTCAATCCCATTCTGGAGATAAGCAAACATCCTGACCGTAACAGACTGCTTGCAGAGTTCTTCAACCAGTGAACATCACAAGAAAATAATTCAGTATTAACATTAAATCATAAAGTTATGTTTTTCACATCAATTTCACAGATGATGACCGAGAGCGTAGATCTGACGCTGGTCATCCGCAAAGCGAACGGACAACTTACTGTATCAACACTGCCGAAGGCTAATGGGCTGAAAGATGAGGCCCAGAACCACATCGTTCCGCTGACACTAACGGGCACTCCCGAAGAGATGGATGCAGAGTTCCTGCAACACATCATGCAGCCTATACGCAAGGCTACGGGACTTATCTCCAATTTAATGGAGTTCGAGAAGCAGGCAGATAAGGCTGCTGCCAACAGCAAGGCGGCAAAGGATGCCAAGGCTAAGGAGACCAAAGAGGAGAAGGAGAAGCGTGAGAAGTACGAGAAGCATATGAAGAAGGCAGAAGAGCTAATCACAGCCAAGAATCATAAGGATGCCATCACCGCACTTCAGCAGGCTCGTATGTATGCCACTGCCGACAAGCAGAAGGAGGTAGATGAGAAGATTGCCGCACAGAAGAAGGCGATGAACCAAGGATCGCTCTTCGAGATGATGGAAGAGACTCCTGCACCGGCTCCACAAGTGGCACAACCGCAGAATGTGGCACCGCAACCTGCACAGCAGACTATCCAGCCGCAGGCAGCACCACGACAGATGCCGCCACAGCCACAACAGACTGTAATGCGTCCCGTGCAGCAACCGATGCAACGACCTGTTCAGCAACCTCCACAGCCTCAGTATGGCGGGCAGCCTATGTTCTCCGCACCACAAGGCGGTTATCCACCTCAAAATGTAGGACAGCCGCATCCTCACTATCCACAGGGTGAGATTCCGATGTTCCCACATCATGAGGAGCCTCCTATGCCTGAAGAGTTACAGCAGGCATATATGCACGAAGGCCCTGCATATCGCCCCGAGGATTATGAGGAATATCCCGACTTCCCTCAGTCAATGTTAGAAAATCATTATTCACAGGCATACGCCCAAACAGTTTAAGACTATGGCACTTTTAAGAAACGAAATGCAGCGATCATTCACCTTCAAGAAAGGTACAGAGATGATTACACTTCCTGATCCTAATCCGAACGACTCTCCCGAAAGTGTTATGAGCTTCTACTCGAACATCTATCCGGAGCTGACAACGGCAACCGTACACGGCCCGACCATCAAGGATGACAAGGCTGTATATGAGTTCAAGACAACCATCGGAACAAAAGGATGAGAACTATGAGTAAGGACACTAAAAAGAAGAAGTCATGCAGACCATTGGACGAACATCAGTCGGAACAGCTTGCAAGGATGATAATCGCATCGACCAAGCGGGAGGTACGATACGGTGTGACAAGAGCAGAGAGAGTTACGGCGCCAACGGGTGCCGTAATTCTTTTCTAAAGACACCAATTCTTCCCATAGCACCACAGACTATTATGAGGGAGAGCTATAGCGGAAACAGTTATAACCTAATCACGCAGGAGAATTACGAATACCTGCGTGATTCTTATTTCCGCTATGCCGAACTTATGAATGTAAAGGCGGAGCATACGCCAGGCAGAACTATTGGTGAAGGTATTGTCAATCTCTACAATGAGATGAACGACCTCGTAAATAAAAGCGGCATGTATCTCAACCTTGAGGATGACAATGGCTGTCTATACTTCAATGTGTGGAACACACATACTTGGGGTGAGTACACACTGTATTACTTCCCTGTAAAGTTTGTGGAGGAACTGAATCCCACACTCAGACGCATTGTCATCACATTCTATCATAATTTCATGAAAGAGAACGGTATAACCACTATCAACGATGAGTCAGATATGGACTGGGCTATTGATATGCTGACTGAAGGCTGCTATGAGGATGAAGATGCCAAAGAGAGGCGAGCGAGGGAAAAGCTCGTGAAATCATACAAGGATGGTAGAGCATATAAACTCCTTGATAGGGTATGGCGAAAGTCCTACTACAAGAACCTGCCCAAAGCCATAGAAGAATATGAGTGTAAGAATGGCTTTGAACAAGGTCTTATCGAACTGCTGAGAAGAGGACTTGAGTTCATAAAGACGGATAAAGCCATCATGTACTATGGCTATGACCCGTTCTATGACGAGGAGCCCGATTATTTGCCGATGACACTCGAACAGCAGATAAGAGTTGTCTATGACAGCGATGATATAATGACGGAACACCTTATCGACTTCTATAATTCCTCCCGTCAGGAGTCATACGATATTATTCCTGCATCAACCTTTGCCGTCTCTCCAAAGACCGACAAGGTTTTTACACTTGAAGATACCTATCCTGAAAGGTTTTTCAAGTGGGCAGATGATTTTATTCACTACATACGATAATCACTATGGATACCAATAAACTTACCAAACAGATAAATACAATGCTGCGCCCCCGTGCGGCATTGATAGCATACTCCACAGATGGAGGAGATACATACTTCCTTGAAGTAAGGAGTATAGACAATGAGGGAGCCATGAGCGAAGGCCGTCCCGTAACGGTGGACTTCATCAACGAACTCATCAAGGGATATTCCGAGAGGCACAGCAGCACACCGCATGGTCGCATCCCAACCAATATGCTATGGAGTGATACACGCAAGGGCTACGAGAAATATATCTGGTACAACCCGCCACAAAAGCGTATGATGTTCTTCAAGGAGTCGCTACATATTGAGAATGCCGAGTACAACCTGCCCGGTGTCATCTATGAGGTGCGCGATGAGCGTATGAATATCTACGCATACATAGACAAGGAACTGAAGCCCGAAACGGAACTCTACGCTGCTCCGTTCTTCAATGTCACAGGTTCAAGTGTCTGTCTCGGCTCGGCAAAGATTGACAAGCCGACAGAGATTACCTACGACAAATTACTTGAGTACTGGGAGAAGAAATTCTGGCTCACGGAGTTCTCACACCTCGGAGGTAACGGAAATCCCACAAAGAGCAACCTTGTTCTCGTGACAAAGGCAGCAAAGGATGCTCCCTTCAACCTCGAAGAGTTAAAGCCTCTAAAGAATTTGAAACTTAAAGATATACTACGATGAAAAGAGTACATTATACCGACAGCTATCTGCTCGTACCACAACACCCCGTAACGGTAAACCTTATAGGTGGTGGAGGTACAGGCTCGCAAGTATTGACAAACCTTGCACGATTGGATGTAACACTTCGTGCCCTCGGACATCCGGGACTATTCGTAACACTATA